>LAZR01001328.1_pt1 | contig 15764 bp, 16 predicted proteins | sample 329461 | NCBI WGS metagenome assembly LAZR01 (sample SAMN03002196, study PRJNA259156) | marine sediment metagenome | biome: sea floor; feature: Hydrothermal impacted sediments; material: marine sediment; isolation source: Loki non-amplified sample from Loki's castle hydrothermal vent sediment ...
CTCCAAGCGTCTGGTCCAGTCGCTCGGGCGCGAACCGGCGATCGAGGAGATCGCCCAAGAAGCGGACATGAATATCTCCGAGGCGAGGCGCGTGCTGAAAATCTCGCGCCACCCGATCAGCCTCGATCGCCCCGTCGGAGAGAGCGAGGACTCCTACTTCGGAGACTTCATCGAGGACGAGACCGCCGAGAACCCCGTCATCTCCGCCGGCAGCGAAATGCTCAAGGAACGCATCGAGGACGTCCTGAAGACCCTCACCTACCGCGAGCGCGAGATCATCAAGCTCCGCTACGGCCTGGGCGACGGATACAGCTACACGCTCGAGGAGGTCGGCCACATCTTCAAGGTCACCCGCGAGCGCGTTCGCCAGGTCGAAGCCAAGGCCATCCGCAAGCTCCAGCACCCCGTCCGCGCCCGCAAGCTGGCGGGGTTCCTCGAGCGCAAGACCATCCTCTGGCACCCCCGCCGCCGAGACCACCAGAGTCTCCGTAGAGGCCCCGACCAGGGGCTCCACCTGGAGCATCTGGGTTAAAAGCGGGTCCACCATATCCGCTACTTTTTCCAGGGCCGTAATCCGAACCTTCACCAGAAGCGGGTTCACCATCTGCCATGGTACCTGCAGGTGGCGGCCCCTTCATTCCATTTTCTTTCCATTCTTGAAAAGCCTCATTCTCTGCTTCCCATTGTTCTATACTTTTCGATGTACCGTCAGGATTTATAGTTGAAGGTGCACTAACGCGAGTTCCTGCTTCAAGTGAACCTTCCTTTCTAGCATCTTGAGGATCAAGTGCCTCTTCTACATCTCCTGGATAAGGATCAGCTCCAAGATCGCCTGGAAGAGGACCTCTACCACCGCCCTCAGTAACGAAAGGATTCTTAATCCTTTTCCCGCCACTTGGAATACGTGCCATTTCTTATTCTCCTATTAAAGTTGCCAGATTACGCGAGTAATTGTAGTTTCTTGTATTTTAAGTTGCCCTACGGCGGATGTTTGTACGTAAGTGCCAGTTTGCGTATCAGTTGCCAATTCGGTTCCTTCAACGATATCCGTAACAGTCCCCGTATGCGTTACATCATTAGTACCAGTAGATGTCCTTGCTAAGATAATTTCTCCTCTGAACTCGTAATACATCAAGGGATCTTGTGCATCAACCTTCATATTGAGAGTACCAGTTACGGCGTCAATATAATAGTTAGGTCCACCACCAATTGCAGTAGAAGAAGAACTCAGAGTAAAAGTTATGTCGCTCGGATCATTCTCTGGATTTGTTTCAGTAATAACACCCTGTTCAACTGTTTCAACTTGACGAAGTTGCCGTATGTACTTCCTGAAGAAATAATGGACTGAATCATCCGATCTTTTTCTGATCGTCATGTCGCAGCGAAATTCCCACTGATAATCTCCACTTCCCCACCAAACATCATCAAGATCAATATCATATTGATACTCTGCACTCGGCCATCCTGGAATGGTGATATTCGCAGTGTCGTTGACTGCCAGACCCTCAATGGTTCCTGCCCCGGTAACAACCATCGTGCGGTTTGAACCAGTTGTCGAGAGGTCAAATTCAAGCGAAGACGACGCTTGCCAATACGTCCCACTGTCGGCTGCGTCGTCCGTGGCAGTGGCTGTGTATCCTCCACTACTACCCACCCGTAGGTTCACTGGGTTCCCGCCAATGGTCGCACTCCAGGTGATCGTCTTAGTGGACGGCTCCGCTGTCTTGTCTGTTCCATCTGCCCGGAACGACGCCACACAAGCCGCCGCAGCATTCGTGAGCACTTGAGCCGGCCCCGTGACCACGAGCGAGTAATCCGGAACGGTTGTCGTTCTGTAGTCCGTGACGGTAATACCACCAATTGTCGCTGAGCAAACCACGGTTAAGGTCTGATCGGCTGCCGCCCCAATGTCCTCGAACTCAAGAGCTACTGACGATTGCCAATATGCTCCACTGTCAGCCGCCTCCGACGTAACGCTAGCTCCATAGCTGCCAACCCCGTCGATACGCAAGTTGACAGCTGAGCCGGCAATAGATGCTGTCCATGTGACAGTTGTATCGGCCGGCTCAACTGTTCTGCTTGTGCCATTTAGTCTAAAGGAACCGATAACCGCTACGGCGTCACCCGCGAGAAGCGAAGTTCCCGTCAGAGTTAAAACGAGCGAGTAGTTAAGACCCGCTTTTGCTACATATGCTCCTGCCATTAGTCACCAATCCTAAAAGCATCAAGACTGATAGCAGCAACAGTCAGATTAGTTATTCCAACAAGATTTGCTACGTATACTGCAATTTTTTCGCTATCTAAAACGTCATGGATACCAGTTGCGGAAATGGCACCGATTGAGGCACCCCTAACTTCCCTATGAACAATCATGTTGCCGGGATATTTAATTGTCACGTCCCCAGTGGGGGAACCAGCATCATAATCACCATTCCCCGTTGTTGCTGAACCGTCAAGAGCTACAATTACAAAAGTGTTGTCAGCTTTGCTGTCGACGATAAAAGAGCCATTGGCGGCGGTGTTACCTAGCACATCAACGATCTCTACCATATCGCCATTTTCTAAGCCGTGGGCAGTGCTCGTTATGACAATTGGAGTTATGGTGTTATCTGTGACATCTGTTATATCTAATGCAGTGGCAAGAGTAATTCCCATACAAACAATCATTTCCTTATCTGCTCCGCCAGTGGCAGTTATGGAAGCATGAAATGAAATTTCATATTCTCCTCCAGCATTAGACGAAAGAGTTAAATTATTTGTAGAAACAGATCCAATTACATGAGATAAATCGTCTTCTTTGCCTACCACCGTAAAAGAATCAATGATTGTTAGGGCGTTCTGTGTTGAGATTGTTACTTCAACTGTGCTTGCACCATGGAACCATATATTCGAGAAAGCATCACCGTGAAGCAGATGCTCCGCACCGGCACCATCCTGAAAATATATGGTATTTGTGTTTTTGGTATAGATTGCAGCAGAACCAGTTATCGCAGAGGGAGTTGTCGTCTCAGTTAAGTATAAAACCCCCCTCGTCAAGTGAACATGATCGGCAAAATCAAACCTGTCTTCATCCTCCATCCAAGTGATAACGCCGTTGCTGTTTTCTCCGTCAAAGGTAAGAGTGTAGTCCACGCCGGCAGTACCGAGTCCAATGGTGACACTACCGGCAGTAATCATGTTGCCATTATGTTCCAAGGTAAGAGGAGTTAAAATTACAGCCCCAGCATCATTGACTGTCCTGATGAGGAATTCGGTTCCAGTTGTTATAACAAGCCATAATTTTTTGTCATTTGCAACATTGTAGGAATTAAACCAGAGTCCAGGAGAATCAGTACGGAGAATCATTGGACCAATTGTAGAATAAGTTGTAGGATTTATCCCAGATGCCGTAGTAGAATAAAAAAGAACAGTCCCACTTGACCTTATTGACATTCTTTTTTTTATGTTGTCATCCGTATCAGGACTTGTGGAAAAATCTATTCGCATCGGGACAACATCAGTGCTTACGGTGCCATCTACGAATGCTTGAACTTTTGCTGTGTGCCCCCTAACGGCAGTTCCATCGTGTGCCTGGAAAAAGAAGCCACCAACTATATCATCATCTACACAAGTACTAGGAGATTCAATTGTCCCCCTGGCTTTCCGAAAAATAACACCCGCTGCTCTAGTGGTAGGTTGAGAAGTTCTAGCAACAGCTAAAGAAACAACAAAAGCATCATCCCCTGTCATTGTGAAGGCATCTTCCAAGCCGTAGGGATTTGCCATTTCCGAATTAAATGTGCCAGTGTCAAGGGCAATGTGTAAAACCGCTTGCGGACCAGAGGCTCCGACATTGATACCAACTTTTCCAGTGGCATCAATAGCCAGACTCGCATCTGGAGTTCCGTCGCTGGCTGATAACTCTGAGTGACGGTGCAGTGTATTAACTATGCTATTGTCAGTGAGCGAAGTAAGATTTGCTCCTGTAGCTGTTGTATCATGTGAAACGATCGTCCCAGCTATGAGGTTGTCATGCGTCAGGGCAGCTTCAAAGTTCGCGAAAGTTGTTTTCTTATTCGTGGCTGTCGCAGTAATATCCCAGAAAGGAACAAAGTCGCCAGCGACAATAGTGGCAACTGAAAGACTATTGATATCGAGATCAAAGGTGCGGTCCGCAGAGATATCCCCGCCACCGGCCAACCCGCTGCCAGCCGTCAACGTAACAGGGTCGATCCACACCGGATATAAGTTTGCCCCTTGTCCTATGAGATATTGCCCAAGAGTCCCATCTGTAAGGATACCGACACTGGCTTCCAACCGTTGAAAGGCGAATCGAACTTCAGTCGAACTGTGAGGTATCCTGTTTCCCATTACGCTATACGCCTCTTGCCGGAGTCCCTCATGTTCACGATGATCTGCTCCATCGACCACCTACGCCCGGAAGTCCCCGTAAGCTTCAGCATAAATGCTTGGCCGCGACCACCAGGCCTTACTGTTCCATTGAGTCCAGCCACCCAAGTTCCAGTTGCCACGGAAGACGCACTCGTAGCTGCCTCAAAAGTGTTTCCAGGATGCACGGCCCAAGTTACGTCGCCAACATTCTCGGCAATTTCTGCATCTATGCTGACAATGGTTCCAAATTGACCATCCTTCGCCAACGCTATCGGCCCTATGAAGATGTAAGATGCTGGGGTGTTTCCAATGTCATCTTCGGATAAGAAGCTGAAACGACGTAAAATCCCATCGCGACCACCGCAGATGATGCCGGAATCTTCTATGGCAGTTGCCTGAAGATTGCACGTTGCTGTAGGTTCGTGATCGCCAGTCATCTGGAGGGGCCAAAACGTCTTCCGCTCCCAATTCATCCACCAATGTGTGCGAGCATTCGTAGAAGTTTCGGTCAAAAAGATGTGAATTCCGCGATCTTGGACATCATATTCAAGGTTGACTATTGTGTTGTCAGGATCGAAATTTAGCATTTCACGCGGGAGCACCTCACGTGAAAGTGAGATCGGAGTGGAGTCTGCACCTGGGGCAAGAACGTAGAGGCCATCCAAAGAGAGAAAGATCATTTCCCCTTCTGGACCATAAGTCCAAGCGTGCATACCAATGATGCCAATGTTACTGCTGAGATTATCAAGACTGCCGCCAAAGGCCGGATCGCCACGCATTCTCCATAGTGATTCCCGACAAGCAATAATCAAGTAGTCATCGCTGTGCGGTGCGAGTGCAGTGATTGCCCTGGCTGGTATACCTGCATCCGAGGCTGGTCCAGCAACAGCACGCTTGCTATCGGTTTGTGAGTAATCCCAATCAAGCTCGTCACCTACTCGTGCCATGTACCAGATACCGGGAGAAATCTCTGCACCAGCTAGTACGAGGCGATCCAAGTAGCGGGCAACTAGCGGGCAACCAGTTGGGGATCCGCCTGCTCCGTCTGTAGCCGTCAAGATGGACAGCGTGTCGGCAGCTGGATCGTAGATTTTCGGGGCTCGTTCAATTCGGAAGGTCGCCGTACCGTTGCCGGGGGATGAAGCAAGCGTCACTGTCCCAGAGGCCACAGATGATATCTTATACGTCCCGGCAACGGTAGATCCTCCGACGCCTGAAAGAACACAAACGTCATCGTCTGTGAGAATTCCCAGTGTAGTCCAATCAGTATACGTTGGTGAATCCAGAGCAGTCCCAGTAATTGTGCCATCCGTTGCTGTCGCCCTGAGGTCACCGTAATCTGCAATGTAGAGTTTCTGCCCGCTCTGGGCCGTTCCAAGCGGAACATCATTTCGAAGCGTCAGTGAAGATGAGGTCACTGTCATTCGGCCGTAACGAGGTTCCTTCCAGATATTGCCGCCGGCAGATCCTATTAAGGTGGACCGCAGCGGAGTAACTGTCCCGGCTGAAGTGTATTGTATCCTAAAGGCATTCACTAGGTTGACGCCGCCGGCTTCGGTTGTTTCAAGCCCGAAACCCACCCTCAAGCCACTTTGAGCGTCCACAGCTGTCGAAGACAGGATCTCTACGCCGTCCAAGTAGACGACCACATTGTCATTTGTGACCTGGGCTATAAGCCATACTGCTCTGGTAGCCCCCCCGACGATGGTGCCGGCAGTCAACGCAGTGGTGGTCCCGGAAGATGACAAATATGAGATCAGATCGCCTGCGTAGCCGCCGCTGGTCCCGGTCATGGTTAATTCAATGAAAAGGCCATCGGTCGTGTACAAGGGCGTTGTGTCGTCCATGCGTAGGTACATGCGGTATTTACCATGGAACGCCCCGTTCCATGGTACGATCATCATTTCAACGGTGTAAACCGTAGACGCCGTGATCGCCGGAGAGACGGTGTCCCGGACGACGGCCCCGTCAGACACTGAGGTATCCACGGAGGCCATCTGAGTGAGGATAGACATGCCGTTAGAGGCCCAAGAGGCTGTAGACCATATATCGGCCATGCTAGTGCCACCGAACGTATCAGACCACGAGGTGAGCCCTGTGCCAGGGGCCAGCACCATCGGGTGAAGAAAGCGGACTGCGGATCCGAGGCTGTCGATATGGGATCTCAATAAGCCAGGGCGTGAGCCCCCCCTTTCTCTGCTCTCAAGTTGCCCGATAGGACGGACATTCATGCAATCGAAAGTGGTGTAAGGGGACTGTTGCCGGTAGCCTCGCTTTCTGTCGAGACCACCGAGAGGGAATACCACACGTTTCGAGACCTTTTTTCCCATGATATGAAAACTGGCGACCGAGTTCGACCCGACCGCCAGTGTGCCTTTTAATCAGGTTTAGTTACTTGTAACTACCATCAGCGAGACAGTCCTCCGGAAAACCATCCTTTTCAACCGGCACGACATTGTCACAATCGCAATCATCGGGACAACACTTGAAGAACGGTTCAAGTGCAGAGAGGTCTGCAATTGTAAGAGATTCATCTTTCTTGTCAACTGCATTCACGACTTCCTCAAAATCAAGATCAAGGGGCTTGAGATCGGATTCAACGAGAAGAATCTCTTGTAGACCAACGATGTACTTCTTAAATTCATCGGTATCCGGTTCAATCTTCACTTCCTCGCCGGGTTTAGTACCCATGATCTCGTGTACCAAAGCAATACGTTGCTTCTCAACAGCTTCGTGCTCAGCAGCAACTTTCTTTGTGTACATTAAAATCTTGAAAGCCAACTTCGGCTTCATGCTGACGCCGGATAGCTTTTGCCACGCGGCAATACTCTGAAAGACTTGGGAACACAACATTTCAATACTCCAGGGGTTGGTGGGTAACAAGCAAAACGAAACAAAAGTTTAAGAAAATGTCGGAACTGTACTCGCAAGCAACCAATATTCAACAGTGTTGATCTCAATTCTAATTTTTAGAGTTGCAGTTCCGTGAGTACCAACGACACCGCCAGCCGCAACAGGATTAGTACCGGAAGCAGGAAGTTGAAAGAGTTGTGCAGCAAGTGTAACATCAATTGCACTATCCCAAGCTCCTGCTAGATTCAAACCAGTTGCAGTGCCGGTCGTAATAGCACCGCCAGTAATCAGAATACCATTCGAGGTGGTAGTACCAGCAGTTTGAGTAATAGCGGGAGTCGCAATTTTAATGCCATTGAATGTGCTGACTCCGGCACCGCTATTATCCATCGCACCCGTAACTGCCACTTCAAGTCCATTTAGCGTGATAGTAGCAGTAGTATTCGTATTTTGCGGCAAAGTGATCTTGTAACCAGTAACATTTTGCTCAGAAGTTGCAACAATGTTAGCACCGAAGTCGAAATTACAACCAATAACTGCACTAGTAAAAGTCGTACCCGAACCAAAGTCGGCCCGAATGAGAGTTCCACTGACCCACTCGGTTTCAAGCTCGAAATCCAAGAGAGTACCGACAGCGTCCGGTGTAACAGTAATCACATCGAGACAAGTGATAGAAGAACCTGCACAAGCTCCAATCGCGATACCAGTGGTAATAGTTCCGCTAATGTTGATTGCATCGGTCCAAGTGCCGCTGGTAATATTAATTCCCCTGGCAGTTCCACCAGTGGTAATTGTTCCACCAGTAATCAAGAGAGCAGTATTAGTTGCGGTACCACTTGTCTCCGTCATATTACCAAGTGTAATCGACGCACCAACCGAAACAATGGTATCTAGGGTGCAAATGATAGCAGGAGTGATAATTTCGATACCAGTGAAGGTAGGATCGCCACTCGTGCCGGCAGTCATCGTACCAGAGGCATCAACAATAACACCCTTTATGGCAGGGCTGGCCGCTATTGGTTGACTCTGGAAGAGTAATGGCGATGCCGGTTACACTTTGCTCGCTAACGGCAGCAACATTAGTGCCGAAATCAAGAACCATACCAATTACAGCCGAAGAAAGTAGTGGTACTTCCAAAGTCAGCCCGGATAAGAGTTCCGCTGACCCACTGAGTCTCAAGTTCAAAGTCCAAGAGAGTGCCGGCTGCGTCCGGGGAGATCGTAATCACATCAAGGCACGTGATAGCTGATCCCGTGCAGGTATTGATGATAAGACCAGTGGTCCACGCACCCGCGAGTTCACAGCCTACAGCAGTCCCAGAGGTAATCGTACCGCCTGTAACGTAGACACCATGCGTGTTGACAGTACCGGCAGTCTGTGTAATTGCCGGAGTTGCAATATCAACACCACGGAAAGTCGTAGTGCCACTGGTTGTTTGAGCAATAGCACCAGTAACGGCAACCTGAAGACCCTTGAGATCCGCACTTGCGGTATCAATGGTCATTTGCGGCAAAGTAACGCTTACACCTGTAACGCTTTGCTCTGAACCAACAGCGACGTTGGTGCCGAAATCAAGTTCCATTCCAATGACGGAACCAGTGAAGGTAGTGGAGGTAGCAAAGTCAGCACGAATCATCGTACCACTTATCCACTCGGTCTCTAAAACGAAATCAAGCAATGTACCAGCGGCAGCCGCAGTAATAGTTGTACCAAAACCAGGAACGACAAAATTACTCGACGTAACGGAACCTTCATTCACATAAAAGGCGCTTCCGGAACCGCCGTCAGTTTTTTGGAAAATACAACCAGTTTGGTAGCCATCAGCACTACTCGGTAAGGTTCTGCCGGAAGCAGACAAAAGACCCCTATGAGCAGTAATCGGTGGTAACATTCGGATAAGATCAGCAATTCGCGGTAGCATCAGAAAACCCTCTCAATGAAAAAAAGAAAAAAGTCCATCATGGATATAAAACGCCCGAAACCCTCCGTAAGTTATGAAGTAGGCATTAGAGTCGGAGAAGTTCCGATTTTAATGCCCTCAAAAGTTTCCCAACCAAACACTGGGGTATCAGTAGTGTAACCGTTTACGGCCAAGCGTGCCTTAGCTCCCCTAACTTCGACCCAGTCACCAATTTTATTCAAAAGAATTCCAGTAACATTAACAGCAGCTTCGCCGAATGCAAGATAAGTAGTTGCTTCAGTTTGCATCTGAAGAACGTAATAGTCGCGATTGGCGTCAGCGGCAATAATTTCCTCTGATGCCGCTCCACTTGTTAATGTTATCGTTCCGGCTGACATTATCGTCGTCTCCCATTTTTCTTAGGTTTAGGTGGTTTAGGAGTAAGAGCACCAATCAATCCGCCTAAGCCAAAGCCCTCTCTGATTGATTCGCCTACACCTCCGCTCGGAGGTGGCTTAACCGTAGTAGGTGGTTGTTGTGGTTGTGCAGGCTGCTTGGGCTTTGCTCTTTTGGGGGCTCTGCCGGTAATGGCAGCATTTACAGCAGCACGCTTTGCCAACCTAAGTTGTTCGGCGGGAGGAGTAGTTCGAGGCATGAACTTTCCCTTGGCAATTGCCGATCTGTATTGACTGTCATTAACGCCGGGTACTTTCTTACTTCCAGCAACCTCTTTTTGAATCCGCCTCTTTTCCGACTGCGTGTAATTCTTTTTCCCGCTACTGTGTGGCATTATAAGATCCTTGTCCCGTTATATGAGTATGAATATGCTTCGCCAGTTAAACCACGTCTGAATTCACGCAAGTCCGAAACTTCTCCTTGGCCCATAGGGCCATAATTCTGAGCACTTTGCTTACGATCTCTTGCAATTGCATCTGCCAATAAAGTCGGAAACAGTTGCGTGTTGATACCGTTTTCGTCATTTGCACGTTGCTCAGCAACCGCAAGGCAACTTACCGTGTAAAGTTCCGATAACTTCATGCCGCCCTGGGGATACGGAGCACCGTCAGTTAAGATATTCTGGTAGACCTCATACTGATACGTCAGAACCTTATAGGCATCTGGTCTTGGATAGAAGAGAATCTCTTGTCGCGTTCCAGTTGTCTGGTCGGATGACTTAGCGTGGATAGCTGCATACTTTGCATAGTCGGTTCTATCACGAGACGCCCGCATAAGAAGCAACTGTCCAATTGAAACAATCTGAATGCCTGTGCGGTACTCTGCCGTAGCATAGTGCAGGTCTCCAACGATTCGGCTTGCGTCATCAGGAAGATCGTAATCAGCAGGCGATCGCGTAAGGCGAAAAGTTAAGCTTGTTCCATTCGCTGGAACGGTAGCTCCAGTTCTTGTAGACGGGTTATCGAGAGTAATAGCTCCAACCGCAACAGATGCAATTGAATATTCTGCAACCTCAGTGCTTCCAGCACCGACTGTTGAGATGTCGAGATAGTCATCGGTTGTAATTCCCTGAGTAACCCAATCCGTAAAAGTAGCCGAGTCAAAGCTCGTCGTGCTGGTTATAACTCCGTCTGTTCCACCAGCACCAAGGTTCAAAGTTGTAGACGGACGTAGCCACGACCATTCATAGCCAGCTTCTACACCGGGAACTGCCGGCGGAAAGTAAACACGTCGAATACCAGCCTTAACAATGATTTCAATTTCAGCAAGAACTACAGCACTCCAGCTAGCTTCAGTACGACCATTTCCCAAGTAGTACCCGACCTCGCTTTGGAAATCCGTCCAACCTAGGGCGTAGGTGGATTCACTCAATGTTCAATCCTTCAAAGGGTTGGCAGTCGCAGTAGGGGGAAAACCCTACCACGACTACCCACCAAAAAGTCTACGAAGATAAGGCAGCACCAGTGGTGAAGTCAACAACCCACTGGCCATTAGTATCAAGACCATGCCAGGTGAGAGTCATTTCTTCTAAGTTGGCATTAAACTTAACTGCCGCGAGGTTGGTTGAACCATCAGCGAGAATACCGCTTGTGACAGTAACTGCAACCTCGTATGACGAATACGTTCCTTCGCAAGCATATCCCTTCCGTTGACCGGGATAAGTTCCATCAGCTAAAGTATTTGAATGGTCCTGAGAGGCAATAGTAACAGTGCCGATCAGCCACGTCACACCTCCGACCATTAGTACGATAGCAGTAGGAGCCCCGGCAGTGGGGGTAATAACCTCGATACCACCAGACTGCGGTCCGTCATGAAGGTATGCCAAGCACGGACCAGGCGTGCTGCGGTCAATAGTCTGGAGCGGAGTCGCAGAACCACGCCCTGGGAAGCCGGCCCGACCGAATGTGCCAGCGGCATCACCACCGGAACCAACCTCAAAAGTCGTGACGCCGACGCCAATGACATTATTGAAGGAAGAGTGAACATTACAGACACTTCCAGGAAGATTGATCGTAATGAACTGTCCAGCGGTAGAGGCGGCATAAGCCTGATCGGCTACACCCGCAAAGTGCGGAGCATTCAGGAGAGCAGGAAGCTCAACCCGATTATAGCGAGAAGGTTCACGAGTTGCGGCAGTCCCGTAATCCCAGTTGTAACACAATCCTTGCCCTTCATCGAGGGCACCCGTGCCCGCAAACCAGACGCGTTCCTGAAAAGTTTTATCTAGGTCCAGTGGACCGTTGATTGAAAAAGATCGTCCCATTTTTATCTCTCTTTTTTAGTTGAAGTTAGTAAGTTTTTGAAGGATTTATCGCCACGTTATCTGAATAAAACTTGCGACGGTAATCTTGCCGGCACTTCTTGCACATTGCATAAAGTCCTTTTTTTGCACTTTTGCGTTTATAGAATTCATTCTCGGATTTTTCTTCAAGGCATTTAGCACATTGCTTCATGGTTTTTTCCTTGACTAACCAGCGGTGTTAATAACTGCTTGGTTCCGGAGATTCGTACAAAGCATGTTAAACGAAACATCGAGATCGACTCTTCGCACGTTGTGCATGTCCGCAACTCTATACGGCGGAGTGAGATTACTTTCCCAACCAGCCATAATTCCAACGACGAGATGCTTCCAATTAAGCATGTAAACAGGAGCATCGGTAACAGCTGCACGATCAAGATACGGAACCCAAGTAATCGGAGTACCACGGAAGACAGTTTTACCGTCCTTGCTGGCCATGTCGTTACCGAGATTCATATTCTGTTTTTCGAGTTCCTCTTCCATGATTCCCAAGACGCTGTAAGGGGCGTAAATGCCCCTGCCAGATCCGACAATCGGAGTAGCATGATCTACAATCGCTCGGAAGTTGGTCTTCGTGTGAGCTTCACGCATTCTACGAATGAGATCAGATTTCGTGATCGCAACATAACGACCCGTCCAGTTGGCCCAACGAGCATAGGTACCTTGACTAATGCCGGCTTTTCCAGCTGAGAAACCACTCGGATTTCCACCATTGAAACCGTCAGATGAACCACTCTTCGTGACCCAATATTCAATACCGAAAGGAGTGATGAGATCGGTAGAAGTAGTCGGAGTTCCCCAGAGGTATTCCTCCATCTTCTCGTAGAAAGAAACCATCATCTCGACATATTTTGCTTTAACCAGATCCACAATCTTGGTTCCACCACGCTGAAAATCGGGCAACCTGAGATCGTAGATATAGTGAGCATTGACGTGCTTTGCACGAATGCTACCGGTAACGAGATTGTCCGTATCGGCAGAATTATCAGTCTGATAAAGAGCAACTGCCTTGGCAGAATGATTGTGGTCCATTTGTGCTTGAAAATCCCACGTATCCCCTCCCTCAAACTTTTTTTGACGTTGCTTCCACATATTGCGAACAGCAACGTGATCTTGATAATCAGTTTGCAAATCTACAAACGCACCACGCTTAACGAGCTTCTCCTGAGTTACCAGGACTGCGTCAGCGATGCTTTCAAAAGCAATTCCCATAGCGTTTTCTCCGTGAAAAAGTATTAGTTGAAAAAAAGAAACCTAATACAATTACGGACTTCTCTCGCAATTAAAAAACACGGATTTCTCTCGTGTCTACTTACCAAGAATAAGGTCAATTTCGCTGGCAAGTTCTACATCTAGTTCTTCTTCTGTCTGCTTGACAGAAGCCTTTGTTCTATTTACTCTTTGGATATGCTGGGTGGATTGTTGTTTGAGTTGCTTTGACAGCGTTTCGTCTTTGACTGATGTGAACTTCTCAGGAAACATCTGTTGCGAAGCCATTTTGAAAACATCAGAGCGATTTGGAGCTTGCATACCTTGAGCTTCGTAACCGGAGATCAATACACTCATTTGGCTTGCAATCTTATCTCTGTTGGCGAATTCAACGCTTCCTTGGTTAAGGCCGTTGTAATCACCTTCCCCGAAAACATCTTTGAAGTCATCGCCGAGTCCAGTGAACTCGCTATCAAACCATTGTGTAATTTCGTTCCTATCTGTTTCTTGATTTACGGTTTGAATGTGCTCTTGATTCGCCTGAAGTTGCTGAAGCTGCTCGTGTTGATTTTTGGCGATATTCGTCATGTAATCAAACTTCGCAACTACCTCGGGGTCAAAGTCATCAGGATTGAGTTTTGGCAAGTTCGCAAACGGATCAGCGGGCTCTTTGGTATCTGGATGAATTGCAGATTGCTGTGCTTGAAATTCATATTGTCTCTGCTGTTGTTTTTGAATCTCCAGTTTATAAGAGAAGTCATTAAGAGACTCTTCGGTCCCGAACGATTGTGCCTCAGAGAACGTAAGTCCGTTTCCCATTGCTCTGATAATAGATTGGTTGCTGATGGATTGTTCAGCAGGATCTTCTTCAACACTATATTTTCCAAGAGTATCCTCATCGGAATCTTCAGGAGTATCCTCTGATTCTAGTGTTTCAACACCGTCTTGAGTATCCTCTTGAGCTTCTTCTTGAGTATCCTCTTGCTTTTTTTCTATCTCTACTTCGGCTGGAACTTCAACCTCTTCAACAGCACCTTCTGAAACCACGGTGGTTTCATCAATGGCGGCATCAATTTCTTTTTCAAGTTGTTCAGAAATTTCGGGCATTTTCTTTCCTGCGGGTTAGGAGAATGAGTTACGATCATACATTCCGCGACATTTCAGAGCTTTCTTCCTGTGGGCTGCTGACGTGTAAATGGGTTCTCCATCTTCCGATACCTCGGTAGGACAACCGCGAGCTTTCAGATGGTCTCTAAGCTCTTGGGCTTGAGTGGGATGCACCCCACTTCCTACACACGGCTCCATGGGCCACGGGTTCTGACGTCGCCGCTGTTGAGTCCGGTTCTCGCTACCTCTCACTGAGAGGTGCATTCCGGTTACCTCAGCTTGACGATTTCTGAAAACCTGCAAGCTATATCCATTTTCTTCGACAAATATTTTATCTGGAGCTTCTCCGGCTGGAAATTCTCTATCAAAAATTTTTGAACTTTCCGGTGCTGTGTAGCAATAAGTGGGCATTATTATAATTCGCGTTGTTCCTGATCGATTTCTCTTTCTCTTTCTCTATCCCGAAGAAGTAATACTCCGCTACAAATATAAATTGTATCCGGAGCCTCTCCAATTTGGAAATCACGGTAAAGAATAGCACCATGCGAATATCTATAACAATAAGTAAGAGTGGGCATCTTTTGCTAGCCTTTTTCTTCAGGCTCTAATTCGGGAAGAGATTTGAGAATATGTTCAATTCCATCCTTCATATCATGCAATAATTCCCCTGCATTTCTCTTTGCTAATTTAAGAATCAATTCAACTGAATAGTGCAATTCTTGATTGAGAGTTCCCATTGCTTCATTATACCATACTTTTCTGTTTTTTCAAAGCAAAAAATAGGCATATTTAGAAATCACTCTTGTTGACAGGAGTGAAATCTTCATCTAAAAATAAGGCACCAGTTTTATAAGTAACAATCTGATCAGGAGCCTCTCCTTCTGGAAATTCCAAGAAGTAGCGATCCCCAAAAACTGTAGTGTACCCGTGGACTTTCATTTCTACCATTATACCATACTTTTCTGTTTTTTTAAAGCGAAAAATGAAATTAACTGGTCGACCGACCCAATGAAGCGAATTCACTGGCTTGTGGGTTCCCACCTGTTAACGCCTGCTGAAGGATTTGCGACTTCCCGCTCTCGGTTGCACCAGGGCGATTCACACGCTCAGATGTATGGGTGGTATTCTGGGGTCGCGACTTCGTAACTGGCTTATTCCCCACTTCATCTGTGGAAAAACCATCCGCAAATGATATCATTTCGGCAATCTCCGGCATGTTGGAATACTTCGCAATTGTCTCCAGAACACTTTTGACATTCAAGGAACCTCCAGATGCTTCAATCATCGGTAACATCGGAATAATATATTGTTGCCAAATAGCTGCAAACTTTTGAAGTTTAGCTGACGGTGAATCGTCTTGAAAACTGTAAACATCAATCTTGAGATCGTACAAATCAAAAGTGCCTTGACGTGTTTCTCTATTCCAAGGAACAACAATTTTTACATCAGTCCCCGGAATCGGCCTTTCAAGTTCACGTGTCCTAACAAGATCATTCCATTCGTAATAAGCCAATGAACCGAAAATATCCTTCGAGAAGTCAGTTACTTGAGATGCCATATCCCGGAGT
>LAZR01001329.1_pt1 | contig 15761 bp, 14 predicted proteins | sample 329461 | NCBI WGS metagenome assembly LAZR01 (sample SAMN03002196, study PRJNA259156) | marine sediment metagenome | biome: sea floor; feature: Hydrothermal impacted sediments; material: marine sediment; isolation source: Loki non-amplified sample from Loki's castle hydrothermal vent sediment ...
TTTTCGGGATGTTTAATGTATCGTGCTACTCCAGCAAAGTAGTAGGCTTTCATGATTTGGCGATATCCTAAACTGGTCATATCGTCTACGATGTCACCTATTTTCGAAAATATTTTTCCAAAGCCCGTTAAGTCTATACCTTTTAATAGGTTAGTTGGTTTTGGAATCTCACGCTTTTGAATCATGTCCCATACTTTGTTTGACCACTTCATAATACCCGTAATATCAAAATAGTTCTCGATGGCTTCAAATTCATTTTTGTCATTGATTATAATGATAGTGCAAAAGCCGCAGTCGTTGTGGCTCGTCATGCTAAACGTAGGCATTTCATCGAACCAGGCTAGTAATTGTGTCATTTTTGCGGAAGTTGCTATGGGGTAAAATTGCTCAATTGCACCACCTGTGTGTTCATTTATTGCTTTTTTAAGATCGGATGTAGTGTATCTTAAATCCATTAATTCTTCAAAGCTGATTCTACCAGTTAATGATACGGGCTGGAAGATAATCCCAGAGATAATATCAGAGTTATCTCGAGCATAATCTAGAATATTTCCTATCTGATTATCATTTATTCCTTTTGCAATCGTTGGAACTAATACGATACCAAAGAATCCTACTTTCCGACAATTTTCAATAACTTTCTGTTTAAGAGGCCACAGGTTTACTCCTCTTATTTTTTTCCAAACTTCTGGGGCATCAGTAGCATCAAATTGCAAATATATTGCATTCATTCCTGCATCTTTGCATTTCCTAATAAGTTCGGGTGATTTCGCAAATCTAACGCCATTTGTTGTAACCATGAGTTCAGTAAAGCCTAATTCCTTTCCTTTCCTAATAATCTCAGGAAGATCATCCCTCATGGTTGGTTCACCACCAGAAAGTTGAAGTAAGACAGCAGGAATAGGTTTCATAGATCTAAAATGTTCCATGATTTGAACAATTTGATCGAAAGTGGGTTCAACCACATACCCTGCCGCCGAAGCATTAGCGAAGCATATCGGGCAAGTAAGATTACATCGGTTAGTTATATCAATCAAACATATGTTAGGTGCGCTTTTGTGTTTAGAGCAAAGTCCACAGTCATACGGACACCCTTTATCGATTTTTTTGATTCCCGATGAAACAGTTTCTGGTTTGGTGGAGTTGTTTACAGTAGAACCGATGTCTGTGGTAAATCTCTGCTGCCATTTGTACTCTTCTGGGTTTATAGAAAGTTTATCTTTAAATTCTCCATGGTCCTTACATGTTTTGTGCATCATAACCCAATTTGTTTTAGGGTCAACTACTATTTCCGCTGGAACATGTTCCATACATTCAGGACAAAGACTGGTTGTAGTTCGGATAACTTCCATATTCTCTCGATCACTTTGAGAATTTGTTTGAGTCATAATAATTATTATAGGTTATTAATTTTAATTTTGATAATTTATAACTGAGCTATTTTATTTAATTAAACTAGTATTTTAATAAATGATAAAATCTTTTAAAGATTTTAATAATATCTATATTATTATCTATATTATTTAGATTGGTTAAAATTCTTAGGGAATGTGATTACTCTCATTTAACATTTTATACTCTAAGGTTTTGATTTTAAATACTAAAGATTATCCTCAATTTTCTTTCATTGATGATTTTTAAGATGATTTATTTAGTCTTTGTGCCGTTAAATGAAATAAATTGTGAATGTGTAACAAATTCTGATTTTCATTAAGACATTTAAAATTTATTTTGTTGGTTTTAAGTTATAAAGTGCTAAAAATGTAAGGGTGTTGATTTATTGCTCAATAGAATAAACAAGTGGTGTTTTATTCCCCATCAGTTTTATTCGGATTATTAAATACGCAGTTTTGGCTTTTATTGGGGATTAAAAAGGTGCCCCCTGCCAACGGACGCAAAAGAGCGTCAAAAATACAATAGGGGGAGGAGGGCGAAATCAGAGTGTAATTTCTTACACTACCAAAAGACAAAATTCCAGCGAAACCGCCAGAAGTCCAGCGATCACGTATCCAGGGTGTAGGCAGGAGGCTTTTTAGCATTATTGTATTTTTAAATGAATTTTTAACATGTTAATTAACATGTAATTTTCATCTTACAATTACTATATGATTTGGCGTATATAAATTAATTCTTATAAGTATATAAGTAATAAATAAAAAATAGAGGGGAAAATTAGGGGATTTTGATAAATCTGATTCACACGTGACACCATTGTGCTGGTTCTAATGTTTAAATTTAGTTATATAAATTTTAAAATTCAGTTGATTAATTATACAATGAAGTATTTTGATTATTAAAAGTATGATCGGGTAAAGTTATCTATGCCTAAGACTAAGAACGAACAAACAGTTGGACGACCAGAGCCAGAATTTAAGTTTGGTATTATTACAATAATCTGGATAGTTATTGGTTTTATCGTATCTTGGATAAACATGCTAGTAATTTTACGATATATGGAGATTTGGTCATATTTAACGATAATATTTACAACGATTATCCCTGGTGTGATAATTGGATTAAAAGATAGATATTGGGGTTATGGATACATGGGTGGTTTTGCGATTGCCGGTATCCCCTTTGCATTCATTAATCCTGCACATGGATATCTATTTATTGGTTGGTATACATTCGCAACTGCTCTTTTTATCTTTGTGATAATCCTGCTAATATTTTGGAGAGGTTGGAGATCAATTTCAGCAATAAAGAGGTATTAAAACTGTTAAGGAAAACCCAATTCATTCATAATAGAATTAAACTCTTACATTTAATGCAAGGTTTTTGACTTAATTTTGCTTCTTTAGCGCATTTCAAGCAGTACCTTGTTTTACAATTGGGACAAATATAAGTTTCATTTCCTATCTCACCTTTATGGAATAGGCAGAAATCCTCATCAACTTTGAATGATGGGGGAAGTCGAGGGGGTGGAGGGGTATTTTTCTCACTCATTGAACTACTAAAAGTTAATTTTTTAAGGGAAAAAGGTTAATGAAGGGAAGGTATATCTTCAAAATCAACGCTCAACACTTTATCAACAGATAGAAATTTATCCTTAATACTATCTACGGTTAATTCCCCAGAATCAATAATACCTCCCGTTAAATAAGTTTCATAAAAACATTTTTCCATTTCATAACATAACCCTGTGGTATGCAGGATATTTTTACTTAAATTAAGTTCATTTAAAACTCTTGATATTCCTTTAACGAGTTCGGGGGAGAATTCTTTCAATTTAATTAGAATTTTTTTTATGTTATTATTCTGTGTTGGGAAGCAGCTAATTTTAACAACATCTTCCCTTGAAATGAAAATTAATAAATAATAAGGTGAATCTAAAATCTCATCCTTAATTTCCTTAGGAAAAATAGGGTTGCTGTGTAATTCATCACTATCTATTATTAAACCCGCAGAAATTTTGTTTTTTTGGGTTGAATTGTTATTTCCCATAATAATCAAAAACCTAAGACTAATTAATGGTTATATTTCAGATTATTATTTAAATCTTTATGATTTTTTATTTTTTGCGAACCTTGGTAAATATTACCATGATAATATTTTTATTTTAAACCAAACGTATTTTCTAATTATTTGGTATTTTCTATAAAAGAAAAATAATTAATAAAAGAGATTTATTCTGAGTTCCTAGTATGTCTTTTTACTATAAAACAAGTAAGAGATTAGGATTTAACATAGGAAAAGATGTCTCTCAGGATTGTCTTTTCCACGCAATTTATTTTCTAGATTTTGAAACGGGCTCCTTACTAGTTAGCAATAGGTTTTCAGACAATTTAAGTTATCTAAGAGATGATTTAATTTGTAGTTTTCTGAAAGGAATTAACATGTTTATTAATGAATTAAATGAAGGAGTTCATGAAGAGCTTCAAGAAATTAATTTTAAAGATACAAGGATTTTATTTGAAAGAGAAAATCGACTATTGGTAATTGGTGTTTCTGGAAAAAAAGATCTCCAAATGGAAAGAGAGATCCTCAGAGAAATTTTAGAGGATTTCTATCTTAGATTTAAGAAAGATATCAATAACTTTGATGGATCCATTGCTCCTGTAATTACAGCATATAAAAAAAGATTAGAAGGTATGAATTTAGATTCTATTCTCAAATATAAAACTAGGATTTGATTGTGCAGTTGTAAAACTATTTCTCTTTTTCTTCTTCTTCCTTTAAGTCGTCTATTTGCTTTGCTTGTTTTTCGATTGTATTAAAGATTTTTTGACCAGCACTCTGAATATCAGGATGTAAACCTGAACGATGTTCATCTAGTTCACGTCTTTTCTCAATTCGAAATGCTTTATCCTCAATAGTTTTTTCTATGTGTTCTGCTGCATCCTTGATGTCAACATGAATTTCTTTCCGTTGTTCATCCAATTCTTTTCGTTTCTCAATTCGAAAAGCTTTTTCTTCAATTGTTTTATTAATAGCTTCAGCAGGTTTATCCAAATCGGGATGGATGTCTTTATGTTTTTCCTTCTCCCGACTGATTAAAAAAGCTTTTTCGGTTATACTAGTTTCTATCGCCTGTGCTGCAGCTTCTGTAGCAGGGTGTAACCCCAACCGTTCCTCATCCATTTCTCGTTGTTTTTCAATTCGGAAGGCTTTCTCCCCAATTGATTTTTCAATATGATCTGCTGCACCCTTGATGTCAACATGAATTTCTTTTCGTTGTTCATCCAATTCTTTTCGTTTCTCAATGCGAAAAGCCTTTTCTTCAATGGTTTTACTAATAGCTTCGGCAGGTTTATCTAAGTTGGGATGGATGTCCTTATGTTTTTCTTTTTCTCGACCGATTAAAAAAGCCTTTTCGGTTATACTAGTTTCTATCGCTTGAGCAGCAGTTTCTATAGCAGGGTGTAACCCCAACCGTTCCTCATCCATTTCTCGTTTTTTTTCAATTCGGAAGGCTTTTTCACCGATAGACTTTTCAATCTTTTCAGATACAGCTTCGATATTAGGGTTAAGCTTTTTGAGTTGAGTAACACTTTCCTTATGACGATCAATCATAAAAGCTTTCTCCTCAATGGAACTTTCAATCTTCTCAGCCACAGCATCAATTTCGGGTTTTAATTTCTTAAGTTGAGCATTACTTTCTTTTTGTCGATCCACCATGAATGCTTTCTCTTCTATAGAGCTTTCAATCTTACCTGTTGCTGCTTCGATATCAGGTTTTAGTTGTTTCAATTGAGCTGAAGTTGCTTTTTGCCGATCTATCATAAAAGCTTTCTCATCGATAATATCTGCAATATTATCTTTACCTTCTTCAAAAGCTTTCTTCCTTTCCTCAGCAATGCTCTCTAAATAAGATTCTCTTTCTTCTTTTTCTTTTTTATAGAGATCATCAACTATTTTTTTTTGTTCTTCTATTATTTCCTTAGTAGGCGGTTTTTCACTTTCACCCAATTTTCTCACTTTATGAAAATAGATATTTTTAATAATAATAACAAAATTGTTATTTATTTGTTTATAGGTTGAACCTTAAATTAATTTTGAATTATTCAAAAAACTGGTGGGGATAATCAAATTTCTTCAATTACATAAGTTATTTAATAGAAATTGGCTCGAAAGAATCATCTGGAACGTGTTCCATTAAACTTACCATTGTAAGCCTCAAGGTAAGCATTTCCAATGCCTCTATTTGCAACTTCTTGGATTTTTCAATATTATGTGAAAAATTAAATTTCAATAGTAACATTTCCAACTCATTTAATAGCCTTTTTTTGAGTTCTTCTTGCTTATCTAAATTGACCTCCTGAAATTTTAGCCAATTATCAATTTCACTTTTAATTAGAATCTCTGTATTATTATTCATTTGATATGTAACTTGTACTTCTTTATTATCATATAATTGGGTAACATACTCCTGGTCTTGGTAAATTGGTTTAATTAATAATCCTAAATTCATAATTAATGGTTGAATTTCTAGTTTTTCAAATGACTCAGTTAAAACCTTTAATACTTGATCTTTTTGAGAAATTTTTGAATAGTTTATGTGTTCTTGAACAAAGTACATTATTGCATTTCTTATTAATAACGGTTCAATATCATAAATAGAATCAGGCTTGATTTCAAGGGTCCTGGTTATACATGTATAGAGTGAAGTCATAAAGGGTTTAATTTCTTGAAACATGGAAAATCTGTTAATAAAATTTAAGATATCACCAAGAATTTCTAGTTTATTCTCATCCGACTCTGGTTTGAAATTAAAGTTAATTATTTTTTCCAAATCGAAGCATTCATCAGAGATTGATAAAAACTGCTTTATTTCTGAATACACAGAATTTAAATTCACAATAAGTTTATTTGTTAATTATCTTTATTAATATTTTTTTATTTTATTGTTGACGATGATTTCAGAATATTATCAAATAAATTTTTTTTTTTAATCAAACTAAATTCATTGACAAATTTTCCAATGTTTCAAATTGAAAAAAATTATTAATAACGCTGTATTCAATATACTTACATATTTCATTTTGCATAAAATCATTCCAAGAGGTATAATTATAATATGTGGCCTAAAGAATTCAAATTCTTTCAGGAGTTTTTCGATGACTTCAGATTAATATTTATATTTAACACGGTAAAAGATTTTCAAAATGGGCTTACTTATTATGATTTAAAGAAATATGGAAACATTCCGCACTCAAAAATATACCGAATAATGAAATCCTTAGAAGAAGACGGATTCTTAAGCATGAGGAAAGAAGACTTAGGTAATGAATGTGGAAGACCAAAGCATTTATACTTTCTCTCAGAAAGAGGGGAAGAAAAATTATCCGAATTACGATTTAAAATCGCGAAAATATTTGAATTCATAAAACTTCGGTTTCCAAAAAGCAATTCTGATTTGGATTATGAAAAATTTCTTAATGAGGCTACATTTAAAGTATGGTCAAATCCGGTTGATTATATTCTAAGTCAGGATATTCCAGTTGAAGAAAAATTATCCGTATTATCTGGAATGGAATCAGATATTTTAAGTATTTTAGAAAAAGTACGAAGAGAAAAGAAAAAAATAGAAAAAAAAATTGGTTTACAGATTGAGATGAGTTAGAAATATGGGTTCATTTCGTATGATATTGAGTTATTGGTTAAGGACGAAAAGAGATTTTACATTCCAATTTACTTGGATGTTGGTTTCCACTATTTTCTATGTTATCACCCCAATATTTATTGGGAGAATGGTAGGGAGCCTTAATCCTAATCGACCAGGTGGTGCTAATGTAATTGAATTGTTAATTTACTTCGGGCTCATTTTATTTTTTGCCTTATTAAGATACTTGCTTAACAGAGCTGCAAGATTACGAGGTGCTGAAGTATCTGCGAGAGCGGTTTACTATTTAAGATCAGATATTAGTAATGCAATTTACCGTCAATCATTCTCTTATTTTGATAAAACTGAAACGGGACAATTAATCTCTCGAGCTACAAGCGATATTGAAGAAACGCAAATGATTTTCAGTATGGGGTTAACATTAAGTTTGCAATCATTTCTTCAAATAGGGGGTGTGATTATAGGTTTTTTCTTTTTCAGTCCTTTAATTACAATTATATTAATTACTGTCATTTTTTCTTCCCTCGGATTTTCTTTTTATATTGCGAAGAAACTTAGGCCAATCTTTTTAGAAATCAGAGACAGTTTTGGAGACTTAACCAATACAATCAGGGAAAATATAATCGGAGCTCAGGTTGTACGTATGTTTAGTACTCAAAAAAAGGAACAGCAAAAGTTCATGGAAAACAACGAGAGATTTTATAAGGCAAGTGTGAAATCAGTAAAGTGGAATTCCTTTTTCATACCCATTATTGTGATAGTCACCGGGTTTATGTCGGTCATTACTTTATTTTTTGGAGGTCTTAACGTAATTAAGGGAAATGATATGACATTAGATTCATTGATTACCCTTCAATCGTATGTTATAGCTATTAGTTTTCCTTTAATGATGCTAGGACAAATAATGTTATTGTATATTCAAGCTGATGCTGCTCTAATACGCGTAAGAGAAGTTCTAGATTCGACTCCTGAGGTACAAGATTTGCCTGATGCAGTTCCAGGGGATTCTATTATAGGGGATATTGAATTTGAGAACGTATCCTTTGGATACACTCCTGATCATAGAATATTGAAAAATGTGTCTTTTCAAGTCCAAGCGGGTAAAAAACTCGCCATCTTAGGAACGACAGGATCAGGTAAATCAACTATAATTAGTTTGATTCCGCGTTTCTATGATGTTAATGAAGGAGTTATTAAAATTGATAAGAAAGAAATACAAAAATACATTATAAAAGATTTACGCAGCAATATTGGAATTGTCTCCCAAGAAACTTTCCTTTTTGATAAATCAATCTCTGACAATATTGCTTATGGGAAAGAAAATGCAACAGAAGATGAGATAATTCAAGCCGCTAAAATAGCAAATTTGCATGATTTCATAATTTCCTTACCAAAAGGTTACAAGAGCTTAGTTGGAGAAAGAGGTACAAGATTATCTGGTGGACAAAAACAAAGACTAACTATAGCTAGAGCACTCATTATTAAACCCAAAATCCTAATTTTCGATGATTCTACAAGTTCAGTTGACGTGGAAACGGAATATAAAATTCAGAACGCATTGGCTGAAATAATGAAAGATACAACTACAATAATCATAACTCAGAGAATATCGGCTATTAGGGATGCTGATTCAATCTTGATTTTAGACAGAGGTAGGGTGGTTGGATTTGGAACTCATGATGAATTGATTAATCATAATGTTTTATATTCACAAATTTATGAAACTCTTTATCAAAAACAAAAATTAAAAGTCAAAATTGAAGGAAATAGTAATTAGAGGGAATAAAATGCCAAAAGTCCAAGAAATTAAAATGGAAGAAGAAGAAGAAGAGAAAGAAATAATTAAGCCTACTGTTGGTTTTGGTCATAAATTTATGATGGATGATGAAAAAGCAAAATTAGACAATCCTAGAAAGGAATTGTGGGGATGGTTATTGTCATTCATGAAGCCATTTAAAGGTAAATTTATAATATTTTTACTTTTATTGTTGCTAGGAACTGTTATTCAATCGATTATCCCTTTATTATCCGCTGGTATAATAGACGTTGGAATTATTAATGGGAATTCCTCCTATTTAATCAACATGAGCGTGTTTTTATTGTCAATTTTGTTTTTAATGGCAGTTACAAGTTATATTGCTCAATACGGAATGGGAAAAATATCTCAAAAAGTAACTTATGATATTAGGAACGATCTTTTCTTGAAATTACAGGACATGTCATTAAATTATTTTGATCAAAGACCCTCTGGGGATATAATGTCGATAATGACAAATGATGTTACTCAGCTTAACCAACTAGTAGGTGGTCAATTTGTTCAAATTATAACGAGTGTAGTATCATTAGCCTTGACTGTGATAATCATGTTCATTTTAAATCCATTCTTAGCTCTAATTAGTATGGTAGTTTTTCCAATATTTCTTTCTGTGTCTCATTATTTTAAAAAAGTAGCAATGGGTCTATTTAAAGCCTCGAGAAAGTCAATAGGGAAAGTTACATCATCAATACAAGAGAATATTGCAGGTGCAAAAGTAGTCCAAGCTTATGGTCAAGAAAATCGGGCGGCTTCAGAATTTGACAAAGCAAATAAAGCCAATTATGCTGCATCGCTTAGAATACGTAAATACATGGCAACTATATTTCCCCTAATCACGTTAATCACTACTACCATTACTGCGGGAGTTTTATTAGCTGGTGGATTTACGGTGTTAGGAAACGTGTCCATTTTTGGCATAGCAGTTTCTGTTGGAGTACTTACTGCCTATATCGGCATTTTAGGACAATTTTTCAGACCTTTCATGATGTTAATGCAAATACAACAAATAATCGAAGCTGCAATGGCAGCAACTGATCGAATATATTCATTGTTGGAAGAAAAAGTTGAAATCCCAGATGATGACAATCCATTATTATTTTCATCAGTAGACGGAAATATTGAGTTCGAAAACGTAAGTTTTGGATATGTTCTTAACGGAAATGGGAGTAAAGAAAATACAACAAAAGTTAACCCTCAAGCCAGTATGATGGGAAATCACCCCACTGGATCAGGAGGGGGACCTCCAGCAGGAATGATGCAAAACCCGATGTTTAAAAAAGCAATGGAGACAATTAAATCATTTCCAGAACCATATTCTTCATTTGTGATGAATAATATGATGCACATGCCTCCAAATATCATGCGTAATTTAATGATGAACTTGATGGGAACAAATCCAACTGAGGTGCCTGAGAAGATCGATCAGATCTTAGCCGAAGTTCAATATGCCGTTCCAGGAACGAATATGGCAAAAATTCATCCGGATTATAAAACAACATTCATAACAACACCTAATCAACAAAAAGAAACTGATAGTAAGGAAATATCGTTTCAAAGCATGATGCCTCCAGAAACTATATTGATGATGGTAAAATTCTTAGAAAGGTCTTTAAAATCTAATTTTCCAACAGGTGGTAGTGGAATGAGAGGGGAAGGTGGAGGGATGATGGGTGGAGGGATGCCACAAATGTCTCCAACATCCATGATAAATATGTTTGCTAGGATGCCGATACCTCCCGAAATTTATGATCAATTCCCAAATCTCGTAAAAGAAGCCATAGTGGAACAAAAACGGATCATACAACATGAAGAATCAACTGGTTATATTTTGAAAGATTTTGATTTAAAAATCTCAGCAGGGATAACAATTGCAATTGTCGGGGAAACTGGAGCTGGTAAGACAACTTTAATTAAATTAATTGGACGATTTTATGATATTAATAATGGAAAGATTCTAGTTGATGATGTTGACATACGAAAGGTTCGTAAAAAAGATTTAAGAGATGTCATAGGATTAGTTCCTCAGGATGCGTTTCTTTTTACTGGTACGATTAGAGAAAATCTTTTGTATGCTTTCGAAACCCCAACCCCTGAAGATGAGAAAAGAATGTTGGAAGTTTCAAAGTTTTTAGGACTACATAATTTCATTGAAACGCTTCATAAAAAATATAATACAAAGATAAGAGAAAATGGGAGTAATATTTCGATAGGGCAAAGGCAATTAATTGCATTTGCTAGGGCGTTAATAACAGACCCAAAGATTTTAATATTGGATGAGGCAACATCTTCAGTGGATCCATATACAGAAACATTAATTCAAGATGCTTTAAACAAAGCACGGAAGGGTAGGACCACAATTATCATAGCTCACCGCCTTTCTACTATAAAAAATGCAGATCATATAATAGTTTTAGGTGCAGATAAGAAAAATATAATAGAACAAGGAACTCATGAGAGTTTGGTGGCTTTAAAGGGAAAATACGAGCGACTCTTAGAAATGCAACATCGCGATGTATAAGCTAAAGATAGTTAATCCTACTTTTTTTATTAATTACTTCATTTTTGGATGGTATGGTTTAAAAATTTCTCTTTCGATGGTTCAAGACATATAAAATTAAACTATTCCTTTAATTAGGTTACTAATATCTTGATCTTATTCATTATTTTAGTAATTTTTCTCTAAACTGTTAATCTGATATCTATTAATCCTTTATAATGAAAATTATTTAAAAGTAGGAAATCTTACATCAATTCAGATGTTTTAAAAATGCGTGTATACACATATGGTCCGTTTCAATCCAGACGTTTAGGACTCTCATTAGGAATAAATCTTTTACCTGATTAAATTATCTTCTTTAATTTTAAATTTCAATTATTATAATTGTTATACTTGAAAATGTAATTCCCTCAGGTTCAGAATGATCTCAGTGTAATCTAGAAATAGTTCATAATAAGTTTTTATATCCATCATTTCTTTTGGTGTTACCAGCCCCTCTCTCTTGTGAGCTAACCCGCTTAATTTCCGATATAGATCCCTATATTTTTTTGCTATATCTTCTATAGGAGGAGTAATAGATTGCGATGTTGTGTGACCTAGAATGGCAAAAATCCCTCTTGACTTTTGTGTTGGAGTCCCTGGACTTGAATATTCAACCCAATTCATGGTTTTTACTTCACAATTTGGATCACATACCTGTAAAAAGTAGCTTATGAATTCTCTTATTTGATGAGCAGTGTCATTTAATTGTTTTAATGTTATAATATTAGCCATACCTATTGAAATTGCATTAACTTTCTCTTGCAAGACAGATTTAATATTGCATAATTTCTCAATTAAGTTGTCCTTTTTACGATAAGGATTTCTATCAGGGCTTTCAAGGGTTAGTAATATCGAAGGGTTGACCCTTCTGAATTCAGTGTAAAAAGAATAAATTCCAGTAGCTCCTGTAGCCATATTTATATCCGATTGTGAAACTGCACCACTTAAATAAGCACTATCTCCATAAGAATTTTGAATCCTATCAACAAAATTTTGACTGTTTTCTTCAATCCTACTAGTTTGTTCATCTAAATATTTAAATTGCTGCCTAAATAAATCATTTTTAAGAATCTCTGGATGCTCTTCTATTTTTGCTAAGGACTTCTTAACGTATTCCCCATCCCAAATTGCCCTATCTATACCTTCAGTGACAAATTCAAAATTTTTAAGTATTTTTTGAGATTGCTTTTTAGATTCCTCCAAATTCTTAGTTGCATTATCAAATCTCCTCTTAAAGTTCTCGAAGTCTTTTTTTTCATCTTTAAGAACCATAATTTAACACAACTTAATCTGATTTATTTTTGGATATGTATGATTAATCTTTTAATGTATTAAAAATAAATTTAACAAAGTTACAATATAAAGATTTCACTTGAAACAAATAGAACAATAATGTTCGGGAGTCAGAAAGATGAGAAAATTCTTTTTATTCCAAAAACCGCAATCAAGGGAGGAAAAAAGAAAAAGCTTTACTTCAGAACATTAAAATTAAATTTCCTATTGAATTATTCTGGCAGGAAAGGAAATATTAAAACAAAGATAAATCATCAATATTAATTTATATATAATTATATTTACTCCTATTACAGGCTTCACACAACAATTGAATATTTCTAGCAGTATTACTTCCCCCTTTACTGAAAGGGATAATATGATCGTATTCTAACCTTTCATTAGAACCACAATCTACACACCTTCCCATATCCCTTCTCCAAACCTCCCTTTGAACTGTTTTAGGAATATTTCTACTTCTTTTCGTTTTTGGTTGATATTCTTGCTCTACTTCTATTGTTCGATATTCTCTACAATCTTTATAATAAACGCTATTTCCATCTTTACAAATTTTACATTTACCGTTAGACTCATATATACAAATTTGATTTAATATGGGTTTTTCTTCCATTGAATGTTTATTTTCGCAGATTTCCTTAAACGTACAGATACTGCATTTGGTATAGTAAGAGGGTTTATTATAACACTTATCAAAACACTCAACCCACTTTTTATAAACGGTTTCAATCATAAATTACTCACTTCATACTTTCTGGGAAATTTTTCTTCATAAAAGGAATATATTAATTAAAATATTTAATTGTTAAAGAATGTTAGAAGAGAAAGAAATTCTCAAAAAATCTTATACAAGATCAACTTATCGAATTAGAAAATCTATTAGGTGATCATAGAAGATTTGATTTTTTTGGATTAATTGGAAGTACAGAGTATGTAAACTCATTCTAAACAAATCCCACATACTTAAAATGACCTGATTTAAAAAAAAAAAAAATAATTAATTAATTTTTTCTTACTCCTTTTTTTAGATTATCAGATGAGATATAATTAAAATTATCGGCTTTAGTTTCCATTCGCTCAATTATTTTTGCAAACGGCACAGGGAGAAAATTGTTAACGTCTACACCAACATCATATTGCTTTCCAATATCATCTAGATTGCCATGAGAATGACCGTAGAGTTGCCACGAATTAAAATGACTTTTATCCCACACACGCATTGCATAGTGGCATAGAGTAATCGGTTGATCTTCAATAATAATATTTTTTAAGCGTGATACAGAAGCACAATATTTTTGGCAGATTTTTATTACCTGCGATGAATCATGATTCCCAACAACAAAATGGATTTCAGCATCCTTCAATAGTTCAAAAAAATCCTTGGCGATCTTCTTATCAAACGTTAGATCCCCAAGAATATACAGCATATCTCCAGGAACAATATTTTTTACAAGGTTATCCAAAATAATGGCATTCATCTCATCAATGGTTTTGAACGGACGATTACAGTATTTGATAATATTCTTATGGGAGAGGTGGTAATCCGCGGTGAAGTAGATGATAGCTATATCACTTGGTTTATATTTTTTAGTCAAACAGATATATATACAAAATGCTCTATACATTTAAATAAATACGGAACAACTTCAGCGAAAAAATAAGATAGTATGAATTTGAATTAGGTCGAATAATACTTCCTTAGCTCTCGTTCAGAATAAACCCTGTCACAATCTGCACAAAGATGTTCATCCCGTGAAATACGCATCAGAATAGCACCACATTTTGGGCACTGAAACTCAATTTCTTGGCGGTTTACTATCATTAAATCACAATTTTTATCATAGTTTAGTATTAATCGAAATCAATCTATAAAAACAAATAAAAAAAATCTCGGTAAAGGATTAATAATTTAAAAAAAAATTGTAAATTAAAATCTATATATCTAATTTATAACTCAAATAAAAAAGTGTTGTGGGTGAGTTAAAGTGATAATGGGTGAACTGAAAACATTTTCCTATAATAGTAGTTCAAAGATTAGTAGAGATTTTTAGCATAAACTACCTTCAATTTTAAATACATCTTGTTCCCATTTTTAATTAGGAATTAAAGAGATTTATTAGTGAAAAATATGGGAAAAGTCTTTGGTATATTCGCATTGCTTCTTGGTGTTGTTGGTTTAGCAGTTAGCGCTGCAGTAGGAATCATATCTCTTATTGAATTAAGATCTGCCTATGTCTGGATAATAATACCCTTCATTGCAATCATCCTCGGGATAATCGGTATTGTGAAGGATGATTCGAAGGGAAAGGCAATAGGAGGATTTATTTTTGGAATCCTCGGTATAATTTTAGGTTTTGTATTTAACAACTTCATTGCTGTATTACTATCATTGTGAAAATATATATATTGAAGATATCTACATTAGATATATACGAAATCTAAGATAAAGAAACTAATTCTAAAGATTGGTTATTAGGTAATTCTCATTGCTCATTGATTAACGCATCTACAGCATCATATTCCCAATAAATCCACTCTAAAATCTTCTTATCGACTATATTTTTATTTAATCATTTTCTAAAAAAAAAAAATAAGAACGGTCTTTACTTTGGAGGAGAAACAGTACCAATAATTCATAGTTATTCCTTTTTCATAATTAGTGTTATTTTACTACTTTCAGCATTTTTAATTTCGATGAATTATGACAAGAAAGCAAAAAAGTAGCTAGTTATCATCTATGTTTCTACTAAGGAAAAGATACCAAGTATCCCTTACAATTTTCTGAGCATGATCTAACGAGTCTAACATGAGCTTTGCCTCATCGACAACAAGGAATTGTTGTAACTAGGCATAATAAAAATAATAAAGATTTTCAAAAAAGAAAAAAAATAGGAGAGTTTTAGCTTTTCAGAGCATAATCTTCATCTCCCTCCTGTTTCTTGAACTTGAAGAAGGGCCCCAGAAAATATGTGATAAATAGCCAAAAGAGGGGAATCTAATCCCAGCTTCATCTAATGCAATGACTATTGCAATAATAATTAACACTACAATTG
>LAZR01001330.1_pt1 | contig 15749 bp, 19 predicted proteins | sample 329461 | NCBI WGS metagenome assembly LAZR01 (sample SAMN03002196, study PRJNA259156) | marine sediment metagenome | biome: sea floor; feature: Hydrothermal impacted sediments; material: marine sediment; isolation source: Loki non-amplified sample from Loki's castle hydrothermal vent sediment ...
ACTTGAGAGTTTGTTGGGAAATCTGTCGGATATTGAAGGGAAACCAAGGAAGTTCGACAGCGCTCGGGATGACGCGATCGAAGACCTGGAGAACTTGACACAGTGGCTCAAGAGAGATGGTTTTCCTCCCGACGTGAGGAAGGCTATCGAGGAGCACCAGAGTGATCTCTAGCGAGCGGGTGATCAGGGACGCGTGTCGAGCTGAAGAGCATGCGCGGAAAGTAAAGGAGCAAAAGTAATGCTGAAGATCGAATGCCAGGAACATCTCGACGCGGTGAGGAAGTTCGCGGAGGAAGAGGGGAAGCTCGATCAGCTTCAGAACAAGCTGGACTACCTGAGCACGTACGGGCAGTCGGAGAAGATCCGTGTTCGTCTGATGAAGGACTTCGCCGAGCACTCGTTCTACTTCCACATCGAGCGGTACGGGACGAGTACAGACGAGTGGTTACTCTGGATGAACGGTGGGTTGATCTACCATCAATCTTCTGGCGAGTGGTCGGTGCACACGTGACAAACAAGTACCCTCCGTCATGGATAAGTGAGATCTCTGATGAACGGGTGATCGAACTCGCTGGTAAGGCAGCGTCGAGGTACAAAAGAAGATGTTGGTGGTCGAGCCACGAGGACATGAAACATGAGGGAGTGAAGGCGATCATGGATGCGCTTCCTCGGTACGATCCTGACTATGGGGTTGAAGTGGGAGCGTACGCCTGGAGAGTGGCGATCTATGCAGTGCGTCGCTACGTGCTGAAGCAGAGCGCGCCTGTGAGCGCGAGTCATCGTCTCGACGTGTTGAAAGGTCTCTACCGATCGGAGATCTCCATGTACGAGAAGGACGAGAAACCCGATCCAGAAGAGACCGTGCATCGTGTGCTACTTGCGCGGACTGTGCGAACGCGTGTAGAGTCCATTCTTGGTGAGACTGGAGCGATGTTCGCGCTAGGTATCCTCGGTGGCGACTTCCAACCTAAGGACGTGATCGAGGACCATGGTTTGGAACCGTCAGAGGTGTATCGTGCGATCCGAACGACAAAGGCGCGTCTTCAGTCTGACAAGATGCTCTATGACCTGTGGAGGGACGCGTGAAGATCGAATACAAGACCGTCAAACTCAATAAGATCACACCGAAGTACGGCTCGCGTGACGAGAACCCGAACAAGATGGAGGACGAGCGGTACGAGCTACTCGTGGAGGCGATCCGCGAAGAGGGATTCCTTCAGCCGATCTTAGCTCTCAAGAAGAAGCGTAAGATCGAGATTGTCGATGGCCATCATCGTTTCTGGGCCGCGCAGGAAGTGAACTTGGACACGATCGATGTGATCTTGATGTCTGGGATCAGCGACGACCGTGCTCTCGCACTCGGGTTCGGCATGAACATGAAGCGAGGAGAGACCGATCTCAGCATGGCTGCTTTACTTCTTCAGAGTATTCAGAACGAGTTCTCGACTGAGGAGTTGAGCGTTCTTTCTGGGTTCACGCAGGGAGAGCTGGAGACATTGCTCGAAGTGGGCGAGCAGCCGACCGAAGAAGATCTGTTGGCAGACGCTGCTGATGCCACCATTCCGGATGAGGACGAGAAGCCTGGCAAGCTGTTCGTGCTGGAGATCTCGTTCGATGAGAAGAGTGACTACAAGATCGCAAGGAAGCGCCTGAAGAAAGCGGGGAGTGGCGATATGGGGCGAGGGTTGCTTGCGCTCCTGGGCGTGGAGGACTGAGAAGTGGGAGAAAAGATCGACAAAGACGCACTGCTGAAGGCGAAGGGGTATCTTCCAGCGCCACAGGTTATTGAGAAGCTCGGTGTTCATCATACTACGCTCTACCGGTGGATCAACAAAGGGAAGCTGAAGGCTATGCGTGTTGGTGGAACGGGTGATGCTGTTGAAGGATCGGGCGGGAGGCTCTATGTCAACCGTGAGAGCTTGATCGATTACCTTGGGAAGGAAGCCGCTGAGGTTTTCGGGTTCATTGCGGCGTGACCGACCTGAAGATGACAGGTCGCGAGCAGAAGGTGTCTTACGCTCTGATCAAAGCGCTCAAGAGACTAGAGTTCAGGGCTCATAAGGAGCACTGGATTCGTCTCAACCCCGAAGAGTTTATTGGTCAGCGCGGTCCAGCCGTTCTGGCGAGGCATCCGGAGGTCGTAGCGAATGAACAGCATTTGTTGGTTGCGATCGTGGGTGTTAGAGACGGTGCGATGGTGATCACCTACTGCATTGAATCTTATCGAAGGGGGATCGAGTCAGCGATCAAGTCAGCTGTGAAGCCGCCGAGGAATCTAGGGGAGCCCTGAATGTGGTTAGAAGTCACTCATAGGTATTGCCAGATCAAAAGGGCTACGAGCGAAGAAGAGTCGTGGTTAGGGGCGTATCTATCCTTCCGTGATGACAAAGCGTTCTTTCGGCGACGTGGGAAGTGGCGTGCGGACACGAAGATCCGAATGCTGAATGCGACGACGGGAACGTTCCCTGCTGGGTTCTTGGCGTCGGTGCGAGCGGCGGCTAAGAAAGACAAGATCAAGATCAAGCTGCTTGACAAGCGAGGACGCCCACCCAAACCGGATCCTCTAGCGTTGTTGGACTGGTTGCGCGATTACCAGCTAGATGCGATCGATGCAGCGAAGAAGAACACGACTGGGATCTTTCACCACGCGACCGGAGCGGGGAAGACAGAAATCCAAATAGGACTTACGGAGGTCTACCCCGAGAAGTGGTTGATTCTCACACACAAGATCGACTTGCTGTCTCAGACAGGTGAACGCTTTGCCAAGCGAACGGGTGAGGAAGTCGGGTTCATTGGCGCAGGAAAGTACAATCCGAAGCGGGTCACCATCGCCACCTTCCACACGATCAACTCGATGCTGCGAAGGAAGAAGACGCGGGGGAAGATCGAGCCCTTCTTGCGTTCGATCGTTGGTGTCATGGTTGATGAATGTCACGTCGTGGCGGCTGATACGTTCTGGCGGGTGACTATGGCCGTTCCCAACGCGCATTTTCGTTACGGGTTCAGTGGAACACCATTTGCGCGTGGTGATAAGAAGTCGATCTACGTCTGGGGTGCTCTTGGTCCTGTTATCCACAAGATCTCAGCCGATTACCTTGTCAAGAAAGGTGTTCTCGCTCGCCCGAGAGTACGCATGATTGAAGTCAGACAGAATGTGGAGGCGGAAACCTGGCAGGACGCATATCGTCTTGGTGTTGTTGAGAGTAAGCCACGAAATAAGGCTGTGATCAAGATCGCCAAGAAGGCTACGAAGCCATGTCTGCTCTTCGTCGACCAAGTGAAGCATGGTCAGCTCCTTGAAAACGCGATTCGACGGAGTGGAGAGAAGGTGGAGTTTGTTTGGGGTAAGAAGAGTCTCCAGGTGCGTCGTGCAGCGATCCGAAGGTTGGTTCACGGCGACACGGATATTCTTGTTTGCAATGTGATCTTCCAGGAAGGCATCGACATCCCCGAACTACAGTCGATCATTGCAGCACAGGGGCGAAAGAGTATGATCACTGTGCTTCAGAGACTCGGCCGCGGAACTCGCAAGCACGACAGTGAAGGAAACGTAACGAAGAGCGAGTTTGAGGTGTACGACATCGCCGACAAGGGGTGTGGGATGTGTGGGAAGAAGGGGATACCGAAGCATCGATCGTGTAAGTGGTTGGAAAGACACGCGAGAAAGCGTCTGGCTGCATACGCGAGTGAGAAGTTCGAAGTTGTGGTTGAGCGAGGTCAACAGCTCTCTCTTGCAGAAGTGATCTAGCTGTGATACAAAGGATCGAACCGTCCACGATCGAGGAGGTGGGCCATGATGACCAAGCAGGAAATCGACGAGGTAGAGCGAAAGATGTGTGTCCACTACGGGCGCAACGACGAGGACGCGACCGACTTCGCGTTCAGTGCTCTCGTGCGTCTGCTGGCAGAGGTTCGCAGACTTCGCGTAGATCTGGCGAAGAATACAGTCCGCGCCGCCTAATCGAACGTATCCGCACAAGGCCCATGTAGCATGGGCAGCGGACCTAGAGGACTACGTCTGGGACCTAGAGGGTTCCGGACGGAGGGATGCTGGGCGCACCTGATTGATCGCTTCGGAGACTTGATTCCAAAGTATCCGGGCTTCGATCGGGTGCGTCCTGCGCGTATTCCGTCCCCTCCCAAGTTGGATCCGTTGTGGGGAGAGAGGATTAGAGCATTCACACTCGCGTCCGCATACACGACGACCGTCAAACACTACTACGGAGTGTCTCGTGTGTTCGACGGTGTTCTCGTTACAACGATCCAAGACACTAAACATTTCACTACGCTGGTTAGAGCCGCAGAAACTATCTTCGATGAGAAGATCGCACCGATCTCATGGTGTGCCTTCTCGTGCGAAATGCACATCAACTCGAAGGTAGGTCAGCACGTTCCTCCAGTTGGAACGATCTACGCGAAGAAGAGACTCAAGAACCACTTAGACTGGTTTGCTCAGTTCGCGCAGAGGTACACAGGCGGGAAGACGATTGTTGCGAAGTCGCACAAGAAGCTAGTTGCGCAACATCGCACGATGTACCGTTTGCTTCTTTCGTTAGGAGACTCAACCACGGTCTCAAAAGAAGAGGTGCTGCGCGTAGTCAACGCGTGCTGTTCACAAAGGAGCTACGATCGACTAGTCAAGCAGGCTGAGGAAGAGGTTGAAGAGATCGAGTACGACATGGAGAGAGCGCTGAAGAGAGGCGACTTCCTGTGGTAGTAAAGAAGAAGATCAAAGCGTACGGGTACGACGCAGAGTTTGAGAGGATCATTGCGGTGATGTCCGCAACAAATCCGCGTTTCTACGGAAGAGTAGGTAGTTCGATCGATGCGCGAGGATTGCGTGTCGATGAAGTGAAGCTCGTTCTCAAGGCGGTTGCAGCGATCGCCAAGAAGATAGGGAAGGGGCCGACACATGAATCGGTGGTGATTCAGCGCATCCGGAGATGGGTGCATCAGGGGAAAGAGACACAGGAAGACCTGGACGAAGTGATCGATCTCTTTCTAGATGCGCCGGAGCTACCGACCGAGGAGGAAGTGGTTGGTGAAGTGGCTCCCATGCTGAAGCGTCGGATGCAGGCTGAGGCTGTGCGTCTTGCGATGGATGAGTACGCGAAGCATGGTGACATGGGACCGGTCGTAAAGATCATCAACCAGGCTGTGTCTCTCGGAGAGCAGGATAGTTCGCTCGGGATGCGGCTTGGTCCTAGCGCGCTCAAAGAGATCAAGAGATTACGGCAGTTGGATCGACTACCTATCAATATCCCCGAGCTAGATGCTGCGCTCGGCGGTGGTCTTCCTCGCGGGTGCATCAACATCTGGCTTGGTGGAGAGAACTCCGGGAAGTGCCACGCTAAAGGTCAAGGGATCTTGATGTACAGCGGGGCGACCAAGAAGGTCGAAGACATTGCTGTTGGTGATCTGGTGTGTGGACCTGATGGACCTAAGCAAGTTCTATCGCTTGCACGTGGTCACGACCAGATGTACGACATCGTACCTAAGAGAGGATCTTCGTGGCGTGTGAATGCTGCACATCTGTTGACAATCGTAGACAACAAAACAGGTGTGATCAAGGACGTGAGTGTCCAGGACTACTTGGAGTGGTCGGGCGCTACACAACGAAGACATTACTTGCTCCGTAGCGGAGCTATGTTTGCTCCTAGGAAGGAACCGTTACTACTCGACCCGTATATCTTGGGGGTGATCTTGGGGGACGGATCGACTCTGGATAAGAGTGTGACGGTCACGACGGCTGATCCTGAGATTGTAGCTGAGCTTCAAGGTTGTGCTGATGAGAACGGTCTTCGGCTCTCTATTCGTGCAGAACGTGGGTTGGCTACGACATACGGTTTGGCTGGCACGGCTGGAAAAAAGAATCCGGTGGCGGCTGCTCTGGAGACGTACGGTGTGCGGTTCAAGAACTCTGGTAGCAAGTTCATTCCCGAGGAGTACAAGCGAGCCGAGGCATGGATTCGGAGAGACGTTCTCGCTGGGTTGATCGACACAGATGGAAGTTGTGCAGGGTACTCGTACGATTACATTTCTAAGTCGGAGCAACTGACAAAGGATGTGGTCTTCTTGGCTCGCAGCATTGGGCTGTCTGCGACTTGGGGATCCACAAAGAAGAGGTGCCAGACTGGTGCGGTCGGTACGTATTATCGTGCGTATATTTCTGGCCAGATCTCACGAGTTCCCTGTCGCGTTTTGCGAAAGCGGGTCCTACCTCTTCCGCGGTTCACTGCGGCAGGGAAGCGTACTCGTGATCCGCTAGTCACAGGGTTCTCCGTGATTCGCGTAGGCACAGAGGACTATTACGGGTTCAATCTAGGAGGGGATGGGCGGTATCTCCTCGATGATTTCACGGTCACGCATAACAGCATGGCGCTCTCTCATGTCGTAGCGAATACGGTCTCTCTTGGATACTGTGCTGTCGCTGCGACGTTGGAGCTGAGTGAAGCCGCGTGGCAGGCACGAGTGATCGCGAACCTGTTGGAGTACCCCATCAACGAGATCATGGAGGGGGATCAGAAGGGGCTCGCTCGTAGATTGCGCAAGAAGAAGATTGGGCCACTTTGGGTCAAGGACTTCCCGCCTAAGTTGACTACGATCTTAGACATCTGGCGATGGGTTATTGAGGTCGAGGAATACGAGGGTATCCCCGTAGATCTTGTGGCTATCGACTACATCAATAAAATCAAGTCACACGATCGCACTGATAAGAGTCAGTATGAAGGTCAAGGAACGGCGATCGAGACGTACAGACATCTCATCGCTGAGACGGGGAAGTGGGGCCATACTGCTGGACAGGCGCAGCGGAGGACCGTAAGAGATCGTAAACGTAGGATCGAGGGACAAGACGTAGCGGAGTCGATGCATCTTGTACGCGTTCCTGATTTGGGGATCTCCCTGAATCCTGACGACGAGACTGGTGAAGTGACGTACTACATAGCGCGGAATCGTAATGGACCTAAGGGGATTACGGTAGGTCCGATCCCGCACGATTTCGCATGCGGCAGCATGACCTATGGTGCTTAGCCTGAAAAAGCTCGCTCCGAAGGTTAGATCGGTTGAGTTCATCGTAGCACCGACACAGTGCTACAACTGTGCGGTGGAGATGAAGTGTCCTCATCATCGAGTGAGAGCAGGTGCATTAATATTTACACATTTTGTGGATCGAATGTTCTTCTACGCTTGGGACATGTGGGGGCGCCCAGCCGCCTTTGAGGTGCTTAGGTTGTCTACAATGTCTCTTACGCGACGTGACAGATTCGCAAGAGATGTGTACAGGTTGATCATGGAAGAGACAGAGTTGGAGGATGCTTTAGTTTCGGCTTACGCGATTGGATTACTGAGAGTTGACGTGGTAGAAGCATGGGTCACCAGGAAAACGAAGAAGTAGAGGCGGCGATCCGAGGAGCGCGCTTCGGACAGGAGTGGCTTCGTGCGGAGTGCCCGTTCTGCGACGCGGAAGGACATCGCGATCGAAAGCGTAGTCTTGCGGTCAATGCGTACACCGGACGGTGGAAGTGTCTGCGTTGTGAACTTTGGGGCTACCTAGATGAGCCTCCTGATCCGAACGTGGAGTTCGAGGTCCAAGAGCGTGAAGAGCGCAACGTCGAGATCATGGATCCGCCGGAGGGGTTCATCCCCTTGTGGGACGACAAGTCGTACACGCTGAAGCCGGCGCGTATGTACATGAAGCGTCGGCACATCTCGTCGAGAAGCATGGCGAAGGAACTCCAGGTCGGCGCGTGCATCGAAGGTTACTGGAGAAATCGTGTGATCGTTCCGTTCTTGAACCCTCAGGATGAGTGGCTCGGTTGGGTTGGACGAGTCTGGTTGGATCCTCTTCCGGAGTATGGCGTTGACTCGATCCCGTATCTCTATCCGAAGGGGATGCCTCGCGGAGAGTTCTTCTGGAATCACAAAGCGCTTCTTGAAGAGACTAAGATCCCGTGTCTTGTAGTCGAGGGGGCGTTCGATGCTACTCCGTACTACCCAAATGTTCTCGCTGCTCTCGGTAAACCTTCCCATAGACAGGTCGATCTGCTATGCACAGCAAAGCGTCCGATCGTGCTAGCTCTAGACGGGGACTCGTGGGAAGAGGCGATGATGCTAGCGATGCGACTGCGGTTTGAGGGAGTGAAAGCGGGGTTCGTGAAGTTTCCTCCGAAGACAGACCCCGATGAAGTTGATACGGCGTGGACCTGGAGAGAGGCACGTCGCAGTTTGATGAAAGGAGATCTTTAGGTGCCAACGCTCTATCAGAAGGTGAAGACAGCTCTTGAAGAAAATGGGCCTATCACGTTCGGAAATCTCGCACGCAGAATCCAAGCAGACGAGGACTCTGTTCGGTTGATGCTCATCGAGTTGAAACGACGAGGAAAGGCTACGTGCGAGAGAGATCGCATCCCAAAAGCGCGGCTCTGGCAAGTGCCCCAATCCTAAAGTAATCGCACAAGGCATGGGTTGTAGTCGTACTCTTGACAATGATTCGTTGGGTGGTACGATCGAGAACTTGATCGGTTCCAGATCTAGGAGCCACGAACACGGAGAAGCTAATGTCTGAGAACGAAGAGACGGCAACCACCCCCAAGAAGAAGCGGCGCAAGAAGAAGGGGAAGAAGAAGCGCACCAAGAAGGTGGCGAAGCGAGATCCGAACAAGAAGGCCAAGAAGACCTCCAAGAAGAAGGCCAAGAAGAAGACCTCCAAGCGAGAGAAGCAGGGTGTGCCTGCGTGGGTGAAGACGCACAACCACGCGTTCGGGATCGGCGACAGGGAGCGAACCCCTTCTCGTCCCGAGTACACTGAGAGTCGCATGAAGACCAGCGTGACCGGTGAGCACAACAAGATCATCGCTCGGATGGCGAAAGAGCTGGGGATGGAGAAGAAGGAGGCTCTCGATCGGGTCGTCCACGCCGGACTCTGTCGTCTCCGCACGCTCGCGTACTCCAACGCGTAGCGGTCTTTAGGTGTCGCCTCGACCTACTAGAGTAAAAACGGGGCCCCTTCGGGGGTAGAGTTCTGCCAACGTGCTGACGATCGCTGTGGGTTTGATGCTCCTTTCCTATGGTTAGATCGTCAGCACGTTAGCCGGTCTCTGCACAAGAGGAGCAAATGATCAGGATACTCGATTGTGAGATCGCGGGGTTGCACCATCACGTGATGAAGGACCACATCCGTTCGATGGAAGAGGGTGACGCTGTGGATCTTGTTCGCGAACCTGTGAACAAGCATGACAGTAACGCGATCCGAGTGGATGACGGCCAGACGGGCGAGAAGCTCGGGTATGTACCCTCTTCCATCGCACGCGTGCTTGCTCCTTTGATCGATGGAGGGTATCGCGTAGTGGCCTTCATAGAAGAGAAGGTGGACTACGAGGTGTACATCGAGATTCTGTTCGAGTCTAAGAAGTGAATGGCGATGATTGATCCAAGATCGAGTAGCTGGTGGCTATAAGTGATTTCGAATGGTTGAAGGCTAAGTGTGGGCGCTCGATCAAGATGGAACACCGCATGGGTGGTCACGTTTTTACACACTATCGTCCTTGCTTGGGCGGGATATTCTACCGCCGGAAAGGTGAGGATATTTGGTACTGCCGAGGATGGGGCTGCGGACAGCCCCGTAAGGATCATGCGATGTCTGTCGACATCGGGAAAGGGTTAGAGAACATGTCAGCAAGTGTGATCGGACTGGGAATGGCCATCGACTCGGAGGGACGAGTCGTAGTCAGGATCGAGTGGGAGGTCGACTCGATCGATGAGGGAGCGGCGGCGATCGCCAAGCTCGCACGCAAGGAGATCACGGGGTGGAACCTGAGCGGGGATGGCAGCGATCAGGACGATGAGGAAGAGGGGGACGAAGAAGACGAGGAGGACGCCGAGGAAGAAGAGGAGGACGAGGCGGATGAAGAAGAGGCTGACGACGACGAGGATGAAGAGGAGGAAGACGAAGAGTCGGAGGATGAAGAGGAAGAGGCTGATGAGGAGGATGGAGAGGAAGAAGAGGGTGACGAAGAAGAGGAAGAGGACGACGAAGAAGACGAGGAGGAAGAGGACGAAGAAGATGAGGAGGAAGAGGAGGACGACGCTCCCAAGCCAACCGTGAAGATCACGAAGAAGCTCAAGAGCGCCAAGAAGCTGCGTGAGGTCGTGCAGTACCTTCTCACCGACGCGAAGATGAAGAGCAAGAAGAAGATCGTGCGAGAGCTGGAAGCGCTGAAGTCCAAGCTTCCGGTCCTTCAGAGGATCCAAGGGCTCGCTGCTCGCGGTGCGAAGGCCGCTGAGCTTCTCGAACCGAAGATCAAGCCCTAGTCACTGAGGTCCAGCATGACGCACACGCCTACCGACGAAGAGCTGCTTCAGCAGGCTAACTTCAACAAGATCATCATCGATGCGTTGGAGGCGTGTTCGTCATGCTGTCTCGATAACAAAGAGGAGGTGGATAAGGCTGCCCATTCTGTTCTTCAATCGATCCGAGAGAGTGCGAGTTACGAAGAGTTTGTGAAGTGGCGTGAAATTTACGATTGCGATATGCTCCTCGACTCGTTTGATACCGCGCTCGCTTGGCTTTCTGGTCGAGGTGTTTTCGATCAAGGTATACCGGAGATTGCTAGCGATTGGCGTGATCGGGAAGACGTGAGAGATAGACAGGCACATCTTGAGTATTGTTCGTGTGGTGGGAAGAACGATGTGATCGTTGCGAACTTCGGGAATGACTACAACATCCCTGCTACTTGTTGCCGTGAGTGTGGATTGACGGGAAGAATCGATGCGTAGGCTTGCACTCTACAAAGAGCCGACGCAGATCGAGCTTGCTAAGGTTGGACCGATAGAGGTCGACGACCAGTGCGAGCGATGCAACCTTCATGAGAAGGCGCGAACGATCTGTATGCCGGCCGAGGGTGAGCCGAACGGTGTGCTCCTTGTTGGAGAGATGCCTGGTAAGATCGATGACCAGACCGGTCGTCCGTTTACAGGCTACTCGGGGAAGTATCTCCGGACCCAGGTAAAGAAGTGGTGGAAGGGTCCGATCGCGTACGATAACGGAGTCAGGTGTTTTCCTAGAGGTAAGAAGGTCGGACCGAGACACATTCGGCAGTGTCGTCCGTACGGTGCAGACGTGCTCGATGCAGTGAATCCTACGCGGATTATCTGTTTCGGTAGTGTTGCGATCGAGAGTGTAACGGGACGCCGACCACCTGTTATGTCGGTTCGGAAAGGCTACACGTTCTACCACGGACCACGTGGTTCGATCCCTGTGTTTTTCACGACGAACCCCTCGCACGCAACTAGTAATCGATTCCACACTAAGGACTTCGAGAGCGATCTGAAGTGGGCACTCCAGTGCGATCCGCCGGAGCCCGACTTCGATGGGGTGACGAACCTGGTCGAGACTACAAAGCATGCACGTATCGCAGCCGCAGATCTGATTGGTGAATCGTGGATAACGTACGATGTGGAGACTAGTGCTCCCATGCACGATCCGGACTTCATGATCGAGTCTCTGACGTTTCTCGGCGCTGACGCGGAGGAGTGCTACACGTGGACTCGGAAGGCACTACGAAGAAAGGGTCCACGTAAGATCCTGAAAGAGTTGTTGGAATCAGGGATCCCGTTGGCAACGCAGAACGGGAAATACGATGATCGCGCTGTGCTTCTTGACTTGCTGGCGCACGTGGAGGCTATCTACGGGGATACGCGGTTAGAGCACAAGCTACTCTATCCAGCGACCCGTGCTCGGTTGGAAGTGCTCGCTGAGTTTGTAGGACACGGTGGTCACAAGGACGAGTGTCACACGAAGCTGTCGAAGATCTGCGGTGAGTTGAACTATCAAGCATTTCCTCCTTCGCCGTTTACGCCGACGGGTCGTCCTAGGAAGATCAGATCTCCGGCGTTCACTGTTGAAGACGACGTGCTCGATCGTGTGCGAGCAGGTACAGACACGATGGCGTTCGCGTATCGGTACCTCGATGACGACACGCTTCATTCCTACAACGCCAAAGACGTATGGACTACGCGTTCGTATATGCGAGTTCTCAAGAAGAAGATCCACAAGAAGGAGAACCGCTTCGCACTGCGGATGTGGCGCGAGATAACTCACGACGCGAACATAGCTGTGCGACAGATCGAACACTGGGGAATGGGGTGCGACCGTGACGCTGTGGAGAACCTCGCGCTCTTCTGTGACCAGCAGATCGACCAGGCGAGGAACACGATCGTCGGCGTAGCTGGTAAGGACTTCAACCCTAACTCTCCTCCGCAAGTACGGAAGCTTTTGTTCGATGATCTGGGGTTGAAGCCTTGGAAGCAGACCAACACAGGGATGTGGAGTACGGACAAGGACGTACTCGAAGGTCTGGTTGACGATCATCCCGTGGTTGAAGCCATCGTGAAGAATCGGCGCTTTGAGAAGATCCAGTCCAACTACGCGCGAGGAATGCTGGCACATCTGCGTGACGACGGGCGGTTCCACGCTTCGATCTTGCTCGATGGGGCCGAGAGTGGCCGCTCGTCTGTGCACGATCCTGCGCTTCAAACGATTCCGACAGCGCATACACCTGAAGGAAAGATGATCCGTGACTGTTTCATTGCGCGCGATGGCTGGTGTTTGTTAGAGCTGGATCAGTCTCAGATCGAGCTTCGTGTTGCGGGTGACCTGAGTAACGACCGTGTGCTGATCGATGACTACAAAAAAGGCATCGACATCCACATGAACAACGCGACAACTTGTGCTTCTATCGTTTGGGGGATCTCACCAGAAGAGTGGGTCGCACTGTCAGATGAAGAACGAGACGCCTACCGAACTAAGATCAAGAGGACAACCTTCGGCAAGCTCTACGGGAAGGGCACGTGGACGATGGCGAAGGAGTGGGGAGTGCCGCGTAAAGAGGTGGAGAAGGTGGACTCTATGATCTGGGGTCGGTATCACGTTCTCAACCGTTGGACTAAAGAACAGATCTCACGTACGAAGAAGCTCGGGTACGTGTCGACCTGGTGGAACGGGCACGAGGGGATTCGTCGTCCAGTACCGATGATCGCAGACGGTGACGACGGACGCCGGAAGCACGGTGAGAATCAATCGGTCAATACTCCGATCCAGGGAACGGCTGCGCACTACACGATGGCGTCTCTTTATCCGCTTGTTCAGTGGATCCTTAGGAAGCGACTCCCTGTTGAGCTAGTGATGACTGTTCACGATTCGGTCATCTTTGAGTTGCGTGAGGACTTGCTTGATCGTGTTGTGAAGATGGGGAGGAAGATCATGACAGGTTGGCCAACCAAGAATGGTGTACCTCTCAAGGTCGATGCGAAGGTTGGTAAGAGCTGGGGATCAATGGTGACGATATGAGATTTAGTGAAGGTCAACGAGTCAGGCTCATAGGTGCAGCTGAAAGAACTCGGTTGCAACTGGTGGTTAGAGAAGATCTAGGTAAACCACATATGGTCAAGTGCTATAATCCGATCTCTAAGAAAGAAGGATTGTATGTCAGATCATCTCTTCGGATAGTCAAGACCTAATGACTGGATCAAACGACACGAGTCTCGACGCTGTGCTCGAAGTCATGGAAATAGATCCACTTGACATCGAGTTAGAATACACGACGATCGGTCCGCAGATCGCGCGCTACAACGAGCTGCACGTGGAAGCATTGCGAGAACAGCTTTACGCAGAGCGTGAGGTCAAGCGTGTGCGTGCGAAGAAGCAGCTGTTCATTCGAGCGAAGGCTTCCGACTCGGGCGATAAGATGACCGATTCGCGAGCCAACGCGAAGGTCGAGGCTAGCCAGATCGTACAGAAGGTGGAGATCGCTGCTATCGATGCACGCATAGAACGCGAGCGATTGCGCGGGATCCTCAAGACTTTAGAGGGCAAGAGAGATATGCTCGTTAGCCTCGGGGCTCACATCCGTGCTGAGATGCAAGGAAATCCTTCGCTTCGTGAGCAATATCGCGCACAGCGAGACGACGAAGAAGATGACTAAAACGTTACCTTCTGCACAATGCAGAGGGTGTTGGTGCACAGCCGTATGAAGGCGTTAGACACCGGAGGATAATATGGTCAGGAAGAAGAAAAAGAAGAAGCGTAAGAGCACGGGATCCAGTCTCGTCAAGTACGGGGATTACACGCTGGACGATGCCGATGACGACCAGGAGGATTTGGATTCGTCCCGAGGTGGGATGATCTTCAAGTGGAAGGCGGGTAAGAACATCATTCGGCTTATCCCTCCGCTCCCCGGTAACAAGTGGCGTCGTCGTATCTACGAGCATCTGATCAACGTGCCCGGTATCGGGTGGGTCTCGTTCGTATGCCCGAGGCTCATGGCCAAGGAGTTCTGCCCTGGATGCAACAAGCGTGACAAGCTTCTTCGATCCAAGAACAAGGTGGATCTCAAGTTTGCTAAGGACTTGCGACCTCGTAGGAACAACTACGCGAACGCGATTCTTCGTAAGGAAGAGGAAGCTGGTCCGCGTGTTATCAACTTCGGTCCTCAGATCGAAGAGCAGTTCATCGAGATGAGGAAAGATCCGGACTTGGGCGGGAACTTCGTGAACCCGATCAAGGGTTTCGACATCGTCGTTCGCAAGAAGGGTGAGAAGCTCAACACGGAGTACAAGGTCTACCCCGTGGGCAAAGGGCGGTCTACACCGCTGCACGAAGACGCAACAATCATGAACGCCTGGATCGAGAACCAGCACGCGTTAGAGCGCTTCGCCGTAGTACCGACCGCGGATCAGATCGAGGCCAAGATGCGCGGCGAAGAGATCGACGACGAAGACGACGAGGACAGCGGGTCGTCCCGCAAGAGGCGTCGCTCGAAGAAGTCCATCGATGAGGAGTTGGACGAGATCGAGGACGCTGATTGGGAGGATTACGAAGAAGAGGAGGAAGATGAAGACGAAGAAGAGTGATCGAACGCGCTGCAAGGCGTGATAGAGCGGCTGTTCGCCGCTGGCCCCTGATTACACCTGGGGTCGTAAGCACCGAAACTTGGAGCCTTCAGGGGATGTCTGAGCGGATAAACGTTTGAGGGCGGAGGTTCAAATCCTTCTCGGTGCATCATGGCTAAGAAAAAGCACAAGGTCTCCAAGATCGCGAAAGCGTCTGGCAAGAAGTTGTCGATCGCACAACTACGAGCGAAGCAGATGGCTGTGATCGAAAAGAAGTTCGGCAAGGGCTCTGCGATGACGGTGGGAGCGCAACGTAAAGCGGCCCAGCAGATCAAAGAGTTCATTCCGTCTGGCATAGACGTTCTAGACAACTACGTGATCGGTACTCCTGAAAGGGGAGGATTACCTGTCGGACGCATCAGTGAGGTGTTCGGTCCGAATGGTTGCGGGAAGACAAGTTTGCTCTACAAGGCGCTCGCGCAGTGCCAGAGGATCGGGGGCATTGCAGCGCTTGCTGACCCTGAGAACTCCTTTGACGAGGGGCGGGCAGAGATGTCGGGGATCAACCTCAATGAGTTGGTCATGCTCGAAGCGTTCTCGCTTGAAGACACGCTGCTCCAGATGCGGATGTTCATCGAAGCGCATGACGAACGTGTGTGCCCGATGCTCATGGGGTGGGACTCGATCGCAAGTGCTGTTGCGCAGACAGACATCGAGCGTGCTCCGGGTGACAGGAAGGTTGCATCTGAAGCTGGAATAATCGCGATCGAGCTGAAGAAGCTGAACCGAATCCTTCCTCGTAAGCGTACGCATCTGATGATGATGAACCAGACACGCGATAAGATCGGGGTGATGATCGG
>LAZR01001331.1_pt1 | contig 15743 bp, 14 predicted proteins | sample 329461 | NCBI WGS metagenome assembly LAZR01 (sample SAMN03002196, study PRJNA259156) | marine sediment metagenome | biome: sea floor; feature: Hydrothermal impacted sediments; material: marine sediment; isolation source: Loki non-amplified sample from Loki's castle hydrothermal vent sediment ...
AATATAAGAGATGAGGATCCAAATCAAAGTTTAGACTTTTTTTCTTTTAAAAAAATAATTGCTGCTCAGAATTGTTTGTTGTTTGATTCATCTATGCTTCTTTTTGAGATAGGCAAAAAATTCTCTTTCTATTTATTTCCCTATGGAAAAAACTTCGAAGAAATAATTCAAGAAATCAATTCTACAATAATAACAGATTGGAAAGTTAAAATTGTAGATAATACTCAGAATGAAATAAATATTCAAGTATATAAGTGTATATTTTGTTCCGAAAGTGGAACTCCATGCGATTTATTCACTGGATTTTTAGTTCATAGTTTGGAAAAATCATTATCCTCAGACTACACTGTAAGGCATTACGGAGATAATTTGGATTCGTATGATCCGAATCATAATACATTCGCTTTAAAGCTGAAAATTGAGAAAAAATATTAAATAGTACTAAAAAAATTACAAAATAAAATACTTCAATGTCTTTCCATATTAAAAGATTTATCAAATTTCTCAAAAATAAAAGATACACACATAAAATCATTTATTGAAGAAAACATTAAATAGATGAAAGTCAAATTACAAATTAATATTATAAATCCACTTGTTGAAATAATAGCTTCATTACAAAAAAACAATATGAATATAAATGAACCTAAGGATTTACGGGAGTTTGTGTTTAAAATCTTAATTCTAGGTAATGCAGCAGTAGGAAAAACAAGTCTTATAAACAGATTTTGTGAAGGAGCTTTCCAAGAGGACTATAAACCAACATTAGGAGCTAACATTATCCGTAAAGATGTAGATATTCAGGGATCAGGCTCTATTGTAAAAGTGAGATTGATATTATGGGATTTAGCCGGACAAGAAAAATATTCCGTTGTAAGGTCTATGTATTTTTCTGGTGTTGAAGGTGTTTTACTTATCTATGACTTAACTCGCTACAATACCTTTGATAGTATCAGTTCTAAGTGGATGAAAGATTTTAAAAAATACGTGAGGAAAGAAAGTGTTTTTATTTTAATTGGTAATAAATGTGACTTGAATGATCAAAGGGTAGTTCCTACTGAGAGAGGAAAAGAATTAGCTAAAGAAATAAGAGCTAGTCATTTCATTGAAACAAGTGCAAAATTAGGTGAAAATATAGAGGAAGCCTTCTTGACTTTAGTAAAGCAAATTTTAAATAATCATGAGGTTATTTTGTAAATATCCTATAAATTCGAGAAAAGTCTTTTTATAACGAAGATTTTTAATCAAATCTATTTCAATTTTTTTTTAAAAACGAATTATCATGAAAGAAACTTCTCATAGGGTGTCAAAAGCCCCTAAATCCGCTATTAGAGAATTATTTGATCTTGCAGCAGGACGTTCAGATGTAATAAGTTTAGGGATTGGTCAACCAGATTTTCAAACGCCTGAACCTGTCATACTAGGAAACATCGAGGCTTTGAAAAAAGGGATTACAACTTATGCTCCAACCAGAGGAATACCTGAACTTCTACAATTAATTGAAAATAAATTAAGCAAGAATAATAATATCAATGCAAACTGGAAGGATAATATAATCGTTACGAATGGTGGAAGTCAAGCAATTACTTTATCTTACGCAGCCATTTTTAATCCTGGTGATGAATTAATTATTTCCTCCCCAAATTTCGTATCCTACTTTTATTGTGGACTATTTTTTGGAGTAAAAATGATTGAAATTGAAAGAAAAGAAGATTTTAGCCCAAATATTGATAATATTAAAAAAGCTATAACAAACAAGACTAAAGCAATCCTTATTAATTCTCCAAATAATCCAACAGGTTATTCTTTAAGGTTAAAAAACTTAGAGGAAATTGTTGATTTGGTAATAGAAAATGATCTATACTTAATTACAGATGAAGTTTATGAAAATTATATCTTTGAAGGGCTGAAACATACAAGTCCAGCAGCTTTGAATGGAATGTTTGAACACACAATAACTATAAATGCGATGTCAAAATTATTTTCAGCTACGGGGTTTAGGCTAGGTTATGCTGTTGCTTCTAAAGATATCATTGACTTGATGGAAAAATACCATCAATATACAGTAGCCGGCACTAATCACGCCGCTCAATACGGATATGTAGAAGCATTAAAAATGGATCCAAAATTTTTCAACAAAGAATGGAAGAGTTTTGATAAAAGAAGAACTTTCGTTTACAATAGACTAAAGGATATTGGTTTCGATGTAGTTAAACCTTGTGGTGCATTTTATATTATGCCATCGACTAATAAGTTTAATATAAATGGGGATACATTTTCAAGAGAGATAATGAAGGAACAAGCAGTAGCAGTAGTTCCCGGCTCTATTTTTGGGTCTTATTCTCAGAACATGATACGAATCTCTTATGCAATTGAATTGGAAAAACTCAAAAAAGCAATGAATAGAATTGAAACGCATGTAAAAAATTATCTATAAAGATCAGACTTAGATTCCTTTATGTTTCGAGTTTCTGTTATCTGTTTGGCGATACTTTCGTATTTTTCTGTTACTTCCTTGGGAATAGTTGATTTTATTTTTAACAAAGCAAATTCAAAATGCTTATTTTCTATTTTCTCTATTGCATCCATTTTTTCTCTGATTGCTTGCATACCTGCCTCACGGCATACATTTTCGAGATCAGCACCACTATATCCAACTGTATTTTGTGCTATTCTTTTTAATGAAACCTCCTCAGCTAAAGGCATATTTTTAGTATGTACTTCCAAGATTTTTAATCTTGCGTCATAGTCAGGTTCTCTAACGAAGATTAAACGATCAAATCGACCTGGTCTTAAAAAAGCGGGATCAACTATATCTGGGCGATTTGTGCTTGCAATAGTAATAACTCCCTTTCTATTCTCAATTCCATCCATTTCTACCAAGATTTGATTAACAATTGAAGCAAATGTATGTGTACCTTCATTCATACCTCTCCCAGCGGTTATAGCATCAATTTCGTCAAAATATATTATTGAAGGTGCAGCTTGTCGTGCCTTTCGAAAAATTTCTCTTACTGCTCTTTCACTTTCTCCAACCCATTTGGAAAAGATCTCTGGTCCTTTAATCGCAATGAAATTAGACATGCTTTCGTTTGCAATTGCTTTTGCTAAAAGAGTTTTACCGCATCCAGGGGGCCCAAAAAGGAGAATTCCATTTAGAGGCCGTATACCTGCTTTTTCAAAAAGTTTTGGGTATTTTAAAGGCCAATCTACAGCTTCCCTTAATTCCTGTTTAATCTCCTCTAAACCTCCTATATCTTCCCAAGAAGCATCTGGGATTTCCACCATAACTTCTCGCATAGCGGATGGTTCTATCATATTGATAGCTTTATTAAAATCTTCATCTCTAATGTTTATTTCTTGAATGATTTCACTTGGTATAGGTTCATTTAAATTTATCTTTGGTAGTACTCTCCGTAGTGAAAACATTGCCGCTTCTCTCCCTACTGCCATGATATCTGCCCCAACAAAACCATGGGTTATTTCAGCATAATGGTCTAATTTCACATCATCCTCAAGGGGCATTCCTCTAGTATGTATTTGGAAAATTTCCTTTCTTCCATTCACATTTGGAACCCCAAATTCAATTTCTCTGTCAAATCGGCCTGGTCTCCTTAAAGCTCCATCAATAGAATTAATCCTATTTGTCGCACCAATACATATAGTTTCTCCTCTTCCTCGTAAACCATCCATTAAAGATAGTAATTGGGAAACTACACGTCTCTCAACTTCACCAGAAGTATCTACTCTTTTTGGAGCAATTGAATCAATTTCATCAATAAATATTATAGAGGGAGCATTTTCTTCTGCTTCTCTGAAAATTTCACGAAGTCTTCCCTCACTTGCTCCGTAAAATTTGCTCATAATCTCTGGACCATTAATTGTGATAAAATTAGCATTAGATTCTTGAGATACCGCTTTAGCCATTAATGTCTTTCCAGTTCCAGAAGGTCCATAAAATAATACCCCTTTCGGTGGATCAATGTTTAAGCGATGGAATAATTCAGGATGCTTCAGTGGCAATTCAACCATCTCTCGAATTCTTTGTATCTCATCAGTCAAACCTCCAACATCATCATAAGTAACGACTCCCCCTGAAACATTCAGTACTGCAACTCTTTTATTTACTTTTATTATTGTATCACGAGTTATTTTTACAACTTTGTCAGCAGGCTTTAAATTTTCAACAATTAACCGTAATGTTCCTAATGTTGTCCTTTTTTTTCCCCCAAAAGAAAACATTTTCATGATTTCAGACATCGGATTATCACGATCATTTCTTTGAACAAAAGTTCCTAGAACATCAACAATATCCCCAAGGACAACAGGCTTATCAATTAATTTACTTTTTATTGCATCCGCTTGTCTTTTTAAATCAAGATCTGGTCTTGTAGGTGTTAAAACAATTTCAATTGCAGGATATACTTCTGCTAGTTGCACCGAAACAAACTCACCAATAGTAGCTCCCGCATTCAGTCGTTGAAGCCCATCTAACCTTATAACTCCTTTACCTTTATCTTCAGAGCTTGAAACTGCAATACCTGTAGTTATTTTCTTTCCTCTTATTTCTATAATGTCACCAGTGCTTAATTCTAAATCGAACATCACATCTTGGGAAATATAACATAAGGAACGTCCACTTCTACCTTTTTTTAATCTTTCAATTCTTAATTTGGTAATTTTTCTTATCGGTTTTTCTTTCGGCATTTTAAAAATCTCTAGAAATAAATGATTAAGTCAAAATATCTAAATGCAATTATTTAAAGTATTTATGCTTTATTTTCTTTTTCCTTTATTTTTATAATATTATTTTACATGAACTCATCAGATATTTTAATATCTCGACTTTTTTCTAGCCAATCTTTAAAGACTTTCATAATCTCCGTCTCACCTTCAATCAACCTGTGTTTATTAAGTTTTATAAACAATTTTCTCGCTTCTAGAATCTTCTTCTTAAAAGAAAAAAGCAGGGGATCTTTGAGTAATTTCCCTACATAATTTCTTGTTGCCTTGTCTAAATTCTGATTATATAATCTTGAGGAGGTTTGTAAGATAGAATCGAATTTACTTATCTCAAATGATAAATTAACCTGTTTTAGTAAAAAACTTACTAATTCTTCGATTTCTTTATCTAAGTTTCGGATTTGAGATAAATTATAGCTGGCTTCTGGATGATCCCATCCGTACTTACCAAATTTATCAAATTTATTTTGAATTTGTTTAATTACATTATTTGGTATAGGTTTCCCTCTATAATTATTCCATTTTAAACATATTTCAAGCGGGGTGGAAATATGTATTATAAAAAAGTTTACTTTAAAATCATCAGCAATTTTTTTTATATCATGTCTCATGCTGACATAGTAGTTTAAATCATCACTAATAATTATAAATCTCTTTTTTACTCCCTCATTTATTAAATTTAGGTTTTTTTGCCTGACTAATGGTTCAATATTGTGATTAAACTCGTTAGAAGTTAGATTTTTTCGAATCGTGTCAGGATCAACAATTTTAACTTTAAGGTTTTTAAGCTCCCTTTCTAAGACTTTTTTTAATTTAATTGAAAAAGTAGTTTTACCTGAAGCGGGTAATCCAGTTAAGCAAATTATGAAGTTTAAGACTTCCAATGAAGTTCACGGTGAGTTTTGGTTATTTTTTATTAATTCTTTTTTTTGAAGTTTAGAAAAAGATTTTATTTCTAATTCTCTCCTCACTGCTTCTTTTCTACTAATATGCATCTCAAAGTATTCTAATTTAATGCTCTTTTTACCCCGACAGAATTTCGCACCTCTCCCTTTTCTATGCTCCATAAATAATCTCCTATAGAGATTATTTGTATATCCTGTATAGTAACTTTTTTTTCCGTCCTTAGCAACAGTTTCTAGGATATAAACATAGTATTCACTCAAAATTTTCTCACTACATAACAATTCATTATTGTTTTATTTATTTTTTGTGTTAACTCTAAAAATTGTTCAATTATCGAATATTTTAGTTGGTGCTTTTCCTATCTATGTTAAATTTGATTGATTAAGTAAATAACAACTAAATTTTTATTAATATATGATATTATTTTATTAATAAGGTAATTTCAGAGAGATATTACAAAAAACGATTAAAAAAAAACCAATGCCGACGGGGATCTTTTTAATTAAGTGGGATGAGGTGATAGGTGGAACCGTTTATATGAGATATCCTGAAGAATTAGATGTTCCGGAGCCAATTGTACAGCAAATTACAATATCTCACAATTTTACTGAATCATATATAATTTCTAAAGAAAAACAATGGAATTCTGTATCTCATTATAATGAAGATAGAGAAATAATTATTGTCTTAGTTTTAAGCCAATACGATGATGGAAAAGATTATTTAGAACTTCTAGATGAATTTAATAAAGATTTGGATAGAGACGTCAATGAGAACAAATTAAGATCCCGTTTAGAAGCAATGTTTAAGAATAGTCTAAGTGCCTTTCGTACAACTGATGCTGTTATTACAAAATTAAGTTATGAAGTTGCTGAGTTGAAGACAAAAGAGTATGATATTCAGGAACGTTTCTCTGCAGTGAATTCTTTAGATAATTTACCTGTAAAGAGCAAAATATTATTTCAGCTAGCTATACAAGATGGAATTAGTTTTGAAGAACTGAAAAAATCTATTAAAACAAGCACAAAATGGTTAACATCTGTTCTCAAAACACTCATAAAAAATAGAATTATTGGTTATAACACTGAGAAAAATGTATATTACATAAAAATATGAGATTAAAGCCATATAAATTAAATTGCAAATTTTACTAATATCAATTAAAATCCTGAGATTTGTTATGGATTGAAATGTTAGTATCTCCTAAGTATTACTCCTTTTCATAAGGTTTTTTGAATTTATAAGTTTATGTCGGCAAGTTTAAATAGTACAAATTATCTTAAAAAATTCCTTTTACTAAATCATAAGGAGATTAAATTCCAAACTCCTCTGATTTTACAGATGTACGGCACGCTTAATAAAATAAACATGAGAAAAGAAAACAGGTATATTTTATGCAATTTTCTTGATCAATATAGTGATCAGATAGATCTTGAGGGAAATGTATATGAAACCAATAACCAGAAATCTTTAGCTCAGTTATTTTTACTAGCCTTCAACAAAGCTAAGAAATTTAAATTAATTAAAGTTCTATACGAAGAGTATCTTACTTCTATTGGTGCCATTAGCACTAAAAAAATTATTCAAATTTAAATTTTCCATTATTAGTATTGGAGAAAATCAAAATAAACGCTTCTCATTTCTTCGATGTCGAAGAACTAAATAAAAAAATAAAAAAATAAAAAAAGTTAAACAAAAGTAATATCCTGATATTCAGAGGTTCCTATATCTTTTTTAGCTACACCTAATTCTCTAACTTGTTTATTTAATTTTATGACTGCTTCTCTTACGATTTCTTTTCTTTTAGCCCCTGTACAAACTATTCGTCCTGTGCTAAATATCAAGAAAACTGTCTTAGGTTCTTGCATTCTGTATATAAGTCCAGGAAACACTTCGGGTTCGTACATCGCATATTCCATGACTATAGCCGCCATGTTGAGATCAATATTCGTATGTAGATCCCCAGATGCAACAATATTTTGAATAGTAATTTCTGGGTTGGATACTTTTATACCTGCTTTTTTTATATTCTTTACAACCTTCTCTACAACTCTCTCGGCTTCCGTTGATTTTCTTAATCCAGTCACAACCATTTTTCCGGTTGAGAATATTAAAATTGTCGCACGGGGTTTTTCAATTCGCATCACTAACCCTGGGAAACGTTCTGGATTATATTCTACGTCCGCATGTTTTCTAGCAATTTGGTTTAAATCAATTTTTTCTGTAATTTCTACGACAACAGTCGCAACAACGTTTTCTATCTTGTAATCTAAATCTGCATCATGGTGAAAATCTCCTGCTTCTCCTTCAGATTCTTCCTTTAGATCTCCTTCAACTTTGGTTTCTTCTTCTGGCATATTAATCTTGATGTGATAATTGTAATTGAAAAATTAAGAGATAAAAAAACTTCATTTTTCAAGGTTCTTTCGTTATTTGTATTTAAATAAATCTTCCTTAATAAAGGTGGTAGATTTATAAAAGAAACGTGCTGTAAGCACCAAATTTTGAAGGTCATTTTTTCAATCATCAAAAATTAGTTTAATGCTAGAGGGATCTTATTATGTTTTTGAAATCTTATCTAAAATTCGTTTATTTAATTTGATGAATGCTTCTTCAACATTCTGTCCAGTCTTAGCAGATGTTAGAATGAGATCCATATTATTATTCTTAGCATACTTGCTCGCTTCTTTTTCTGTTATTTTTGCTTGGTTTTCTAAATCCGATTTATTACCTATTAATAATAAGGGTTGTTCTCCTCTCGCTATCCGAAAACTTTCTAACCAATCATTAAGCTTATCAAAAGATTTTTTATCAGTGAGATCAAAGATAATTAAACCTCCATTTGCACCTTCTAAATAGAGTTTTCTTAGAGATCTAAAACTTTCCTGTCCCCCAAGATCCCAAATTTGAGAAGAAACACCCCCATATCCCTCGACCTCTAAATCCTTCTTCAGGAGATTTACACCAAGTGTACTTTTATAATTCTCTCTGAACTTATTTTCAATAAAGCGGTATACGAGTGATGTTTTTCCAACTCCGGCCTCCCCTAGGAGAACTGTCTTTACTACATAATTAAGACCCAATATTTATCAAATCCCTTTTTGCTTATTATCACTAAACAGATGGTTTAGTAACTTATTATTTTATTTTATATTCAAATTATAGATTATGATTATTAATAATTTTCTACTTCATATCTAAGAATATTGAACCAATCAAAAAAAGGTAATTTTTCATATTTCAATCCTTTTGAAAAACTATCATAAACTCGCAGTAATTCTCGCCTGTCTGCAAGCTGCACCCAATCTCCTGAGCAAAGCAATGTCTATCACTTAATTTCTCTACCACTCCTGCCAATAAGCCTGCTTCAAATGAACAAAAACTTCCCGTGGTTTTTATACCTTTTTTAATTAGATCCTTAATGGAAGAATGGCCTTTCATCTTTAATTGAACAATCTCATCTGAACTTTCAGTTATCTCAACTTCACCAAGGTTAAATTGAGATATAATATCTTTTAGGGCAACAGGGACAAAATCTAATTGGCTTAGATTATTAATATGACTCCTACCAGAAAGATGTATTTTTGTAGGAACTATCTTACCCTACTAAATTTATTAAATGGTTTGAGAGAGATTATAGGAAAAAAATAAAAGGGTAAAGAGTTAAATTTTACTCAACTTAAAGAATATTTATTATAATAATATTTATTCAAAAAATGACATTAACCAGAATTTTTGAGGAACTTCACATATTTAAAAATTTAAATTTAAGATATAAGAATAAAATTGAGGGTATAATTCCCAAGGTGCAAAAATTTTTTTCACAGACAGGTATTGCATTTCCTGAATATCCCCCTCATGATTTGACGCATGTGAAGACCGTTTTAAAAAACATTGATATTTTATTAGAATCAATAATAGATGATCTAAATCAAGAACAATTATTTTGTTTGCTATTGGGAACATATTTACATGATATAGGAATGGCACCAATATTAGAAGTCAAGTATGATGTAAAGTATATCGGAAAAATTACAGAAGAAGAAAAAGAAATAATAAGAAAATATCACCATATACGCTCTTATAATTTTATTCTAAATTCACCAATTTTTGATGATATTGACTATATTCATAAAGATGCTATAGCAAGGATCGCAAAGGGACATCGTAAAGTCGATTTATTCGATCATGAATATATTGATGGAACATTTCCAGTTAAAAATTTAGCATTTCTTACAGCGGCTCTTAGATTAGCAGATGATTTGGATTTCACATATCATCGAGTAGATTTTTTAATTTATTTTAAAAACAGAGATAATTATTTAAAAAAATTACCACTTGAGGATATTAAATTTTTTGAAAGTCACCTTGCTTTAAAAAGTTGGAATTTATCTGAGAGGAATGAAGTTTTAGTTATAAGAGGAGAAATAAAAACAATTGAAGGACATAGAGGGATTGAATTAGTAAAAGAAAAAATATTCAATATATTAAAAGATGTTAGGAATATTTTCTTTAATGATAGACAAATTCTACCTCTTGTACCTGAATTTAAATTAAAATTTGTTGGATTATCAGGTGAGGATTATAACTTTAGAATGGATCCTGAAGCAATCACAAATTATTTAATAAAAAATTTATATTCAGACTATAGAATCGCAATTAGAGAAGGTATTCAGAATGCTACTGATGCTTGTGTTTTAAGAAAACAAATTGACCCCTCTTTTACCCCTAAAATAAATATAAATTTTAAAGATAATAAATTAATTATTATAGATAATGGTCGGGGTATGAATTATAATATTATTAAGAACTATCTCACTGTTGCGGGAAGAACATTTTATGACTCACCTGATTATAAAAAATTAGCCACATTTCTAAATAAAGATATAGAATTAATTGCTAGATTTGGAATTGGTATATTTTGCTTTTTTCTTCTTGGAGATATGTTTATATTTCGGACTCACTTTAGGGCTATTGATAAAAAAGAGAAAACAAATTGGTTAGAAACAAGATTTTCAAAATCCTTTTGCCCAACTTTTACCCTAGAGCAAAAACCACCTGAATTTGAAGATAATTTTGGGACGATGCTCGAGATCACATTGTCTGATATAGTTTTAAGACGTTTGAGAAAAGAAATTCATGATTATTTGAATAAAACCTTTATCAGACCTAAGATAAGCATTTTCTTTAGAGATCATTTTATGAAGGACCACAAAATTGGATTATTCAACTTAAAAGATCAAGAAATCATTATTCATTTAAAGAATAATCCTTATGTATCATGTCAAAAAAAAATTATATACAATATTTTTTTTGGGATTTTTGCATTTAATCCTCAATCACATCAACATTTTCAATATGAGTCAATTTTCTTTAAGAAATACAAAGATTCTACAAAAATTCTCAATACAGATTTAGATTCAAAAATCGATATTTCCGCCTTTCTTCCAAAAATCATATATTCAGAAGGCATTTATATAAACGATAACCTAAGATTTAAATCTACGAATTTGAAAAAGTTGATTAATTTTTTTACTAAAATCCTTAGGATTCTTATTAAGAATGGATTGATGATTATTACATTAGATATTCCCTCAAAATACTTAACTTTAACTCTTAATCGCAAAGAAATCGGAAAGGATTTTAAAATTTCTACTGAAATTCAAAGAGATGTTTTAAATTCCATGATTGATTTTATAATTGAGATAAAGAAAGAATTAAAAAAAAAGAAGAAATTAAAGAATTATTATAAAACCTATATAGATAATTATTACAATCTCTTTCAGGATACACTTTTTGATATTGATGAAGCTATATCATGCTGCGATAATGAATATCTGGCAAATGCCTTTATAATTAAAAAAAACTATGATAATGCATTTAAATTCTACAAGCAATACATTAATTCAACTTATGTGTCCTTACATGAAAAATATGGAGGTATTGATGAAATGTTTGAAATTGAAATAGAAGAATGGGTTGAATATTTATCGAAAAATACCCACTTCAATAAGCTTTATCAACAACGAGATTATCAAAAAAAAATAAATAAAATATTTGATCAATTTGGTATCAAATATAAACCTAAGGTGTCTCATTAGAAGCTACCCTAAACACTTAATAACCACTAAATTAATAGTTAACCCGTGAATTATATTTATGGAATAAACTCTCTTCTTAAAAGATGTAATTTTAACTTAATTTGTTAAGTTTCTATGCTATTCTTCTTCTCATTTATTTAAGTGTAGAGTGTAATTTATAACATAATAAAAATTAAGATTATATCATAAAAATTGTTGCCAGTTAGTAGCTATTCTCATACTAGATCTAGGCATCATAATAGTTGTTCAAGATTTAATCTTAGGTAATAAACAGTAGGAAAATTTCATAATCTGAAACTACTTTATTAAACATTTTTATATACTACCTTGTAAAATTATTATATAAATTATAATACTTTCGAACACTCCATTTTTTATTAATAAGGGAACACCATTATAGTGATAATAATGTATGAAATAAGCAAAGAACTATTAAAAGATAAAGAGCAAAAATTACTTACTGAACAAGATAGAAAAAGAATAATTACATCATTCAAGAGAATAAATGATGATGATAGAATTTTACTTCTACTCTCTCACATTGAAGGTAGGGAAATTGTAGCTTCTAAAAAAATATTACACACAGCATTTTTCAAACTAAAGGAGAATTTTTCTCAGCATTTTAAGAATTTCTGTTTTACTACAAATGAAAATTACCCATTTTGTAAAAGAGTCGACGATATCTTTTTTAGATTTCAAAATTGTAGAGCATTAAGCATGAAAAACCCTACATATGAATCATATCTCATTAGTGATGAAGTTAAACAAATGATAAGGGAAAAAATACAGCCAAATATAGAGGAAGAAGATCAAAATTTTATGGAGGATCTAGTTGGTATGATTCAGATCGTTAAAGAATTCTTAGAACATCATGAATGAACAAGACTTCAAAGATAAACTTGAAGAGTGGCTTTCTGCAACCCTTGACAAAAATCTTATCAACAAAATAGGACCAAAAATAATCAGAGATCCCGTCCACGGAATTCAGAGATTTTTTGGATGGGAAATTAATTTTCTAGATTTACCAATTATCCAACGTTTAAGATATATCAAACAAAATGCGTTTGCATACCTAATTTATCCTGGAGCTTTACAGACTAGGTTTGATCATACACTAGGTGTATCAATTCTAACTGAAAAATTTGCAAATATCTTAAGAAAAAAGGGGTTTAATGATTTAGATGAAAATCTTCAAAATAATTTACGGATTGCAGCAATTTTTCACGATGTTGGACATGGTCCACTTTCTCATTTATCAGAAGAAGTCTATTCTCAATTAGATGTGATTCAAGAAATCTTAACTAAGCCTGAATTTGTTGCTGTAAAGCAAAATGTGAAAACGCATGAGATGTTATCATATTACATCATTAAAAGCGATAAACTAAAAGAATTATTCCAAAGAGTGAATAAATGTTATCCAAAAGTTTCATGTGATATTGATTTAATATCTGAATCAATTATCGGAAATGTTTCAGATTTAAAGAGAAAATACTGTCAAGATATTATTAACGGTTCTTTTGACGCTGATAAATTGGATTACATTCAGAGAGATTGTTATTTTACTGGATTAATTATGGGAGTAGACGTAGAAAGAATTTTCCATGCTATTATACCTAAAGATGATGGAATTAAAAAGGAAATAGCTTTGGATATTAGTGGATCTCATAATATTGAGCAATTACTCTTTAATAAATTGCTGTTGCACCCATCACTGTATCACCATCATAAAGTACGAGCCTGTACTTGTATGTTTAAAAGTGTATTCGAAATAATAAAAGATAAAGATTTAGCGATTGATGGAAAAAAATTTGATAATCCTGTAGATTTTTTGGAGATTACAGATGATTTCTTTTTTTCTTATAAAGACAAACCTTCTGTAATACAACCTCATATTAAAAATCTCAGGAATAGGGTTCTTTTTAAAAGAGCTTTAGTGATATGTGGTGATTTTTTAAATCCAGTAAATCTCTCAACAATTAAAAGCTATAAAGATTTTCTAAAGTGGATGGAAGATCCTGAAAAAATTAGAGACTTTAGACGGTTGATTTGCGATAAAGTTAAAGATATTACAGAATATGATGTTTGGCTTGACTTCCCAAAATCCCCATCTCTGAGAGAAGCCTCCCAAATTTCAATCCAAGTTAGAGAAGATGAGTATAAAACATTGGATGAATTGTTTCCTACCAGTGGATGGCTGAATACTTACCTTGAGCATAAAATAAGGGGGTACGTTTTTTGCCCTCCGACCAAAAAGATTAGGGGGCGAGTTCATGAAATCTCACGAAAGATTCTTAAAGATGATTTTAATATAGAATTAACTGAAGATTGCTATTATCAATGTAAAATTCGTTAATAAATTTAATAAGTTATTTTTTTTAATCTAGAAAATACAATTTATTCTTCTTACCATTTAAAGGTCGGATTAAAGAATAGCAATGAGTTAAGCTTTTGTAATGTAATGAAAACTATATCATAATACCAACATAACTCACTACTTAAACAATTCTCCAAAGCCTATTTCGATAATGGTTGATGTTCACCTGGGTGATGATGCAGATGTAAGTAAGCTTTTTGATTTTATGGCAGGAGTTTCTTCAATTTCAGAATTAGCACGAGTTCCAATTACAACGGGTTCAACTTTGAGAATAGGGGGTGATATGATTATCGATAATCGATTAGTCGGAGGTGTAAGTGCTGTTGGCATTTGTAATAATTTATTAGCTAGAAGAAATATTAAAATTGGTGATAAAATATTAATGACTGAGGGTGCTGGTGGAGGTACAATAACTACTACAGTGATCTATTCTGGGAACTACGATGTAGTAAAAAAAACTATAAATGTCAAGTTCCTTGAAGCTTGTGAATTACTATTAAATTCTGATTATCTAAAAGACATTAGAGCAATGTGTGACGTTACAAATGGAAGATTTCGAGGAGATCTCTATGAAATAAACTATGAAGCTAACTGTGGTGTGACAATTTATGAAAAAGAAGTAAAAAAACTTGTGAATCCGAAAAAGTTAAAAACCAAGGGATTAAACCCAAAACTGAAGAAGGTAAGTCCATCATCGAAGCTGATGTACCGTTTTCTTTAGTGGATACATAGCTATAGGCCACAGCAGTCTCGTTAGTTGTGTCATTTACCAGACAGGTAAGTAATAAATTACGAATTAATGCGAGAAATGATTCGGATTACTATTTTAAAGGCACGTACATTAATTACTAAACCTCTTATGAAGAAGAAATTCCAAGTCATCAATCGATTTGATTTTATTGATGTCATCTAATTGGTTAATTGGTATATTGACAGCGAGGTTTTTACATAGCCTTATTTCTTCATTGTCGATGTAGACGTAGGTTTTATTCCGGTGCAGTTTTAGCGAAATATGTTGGTTTACTTCATATTCGTATTTTGATTTCATCGTAGAATTTAAGGCTCTTATATTATTAAGATAGTAGGGTTTTAATATTTTAAGGTTTACTCTTAAATCAATTTTTAAGACAGTTTTTTGCCTTATTTTTAATATCCTATTATATTTTAAAGAAGTTATAAAAAAACAATAACATTGTTAGATTTATTCATTTGAAGATGGTAAATCTTTTTGAAAGACAATCATGAATTCGCAGTAGTCTTTACCGGTTTGTAAACTACACCCTGTCTCTTGGGCAAAACAATGACGGTCACTTAATTTTTCCACTATTCCTGCTAACAATCCTGCTTCAAATGAACAAAAATTTATTTTTGCTTTAATTCCTTTTTTTACCAAATCCTTGATAGATGAATGATCCTTCATTTTCAATTCGATTATTTCATCGGTTGCATCCGTGATCTCCAAATCTCCTAGATTAAATTCAGAATTAACTTTTTCTAACTTTTTCGGGATTAATGATATATCTTTTGCTTGCTTGACCTTCAAGGTCGTACCTAATTCGTGACCTATATAATAATGGATTGCAGAAAGTTGTTCTCCTAAAGCCAGCAGAGCTCCGACC
>LAZR01001332.1_pt1 | contig 15741 bp, 14 predicted proteins | sample 329461 | NCBI WGS metagenome assembly LAZR01 (sample SAMN03002196, study PRJNA259156) | marine sediment metagenome | biome: sea floor; feature: Hydrothermal impacted sediments; material: marine sediment; isolation source: Loki non-amplified sample from Loki's castle hydrothermal vent sediment ...
ACGACAGCAATAAGAATAAAATACTCACGGACTTTCATAAATTTTCGTTTCGGAAACCCATTTCGGCTTCAATTACGTCAAAGATAATAATAGGACAACTATTTTAGGATACTTCAATTATTTTAACGGATTAATACGAATAGCTTTAACGGTTTCCTACTTTCTAAAATTTAGAAAAAATTATATTTCATCTATCGCTCTCCAGAATACCTTTCCCTGTCTAATTTTTTCTTCCTTTTTTATCCCACCAAACATAAATTCCGAATACCAGCAGGCTAATCAAAGAACCCCAAAACAATCCCGTTTTTAAGCTCTCGATACTTTTACCGGTAATGGCAATATACATCGTCAAAGGTGCTATGCCGATTAAAGTTGCCCCAATGAATTTCCAATAGCCCATTTGCAAAAGACCGCCCACAAAACTAATGGCATCATTGGACAAAAACGGATTGATTCGGGTCACGAAAACGGCCCAAAAACCATAATTATCAATAAAATCTTCCACTTTTTGCTGCGATTTTTTACCCAGAATGCCTGTAACCACGGAGTTTCCGAAATATCGTCCTATAAAATATCCAACGGAAGAAGCGGCAAAAACGGAACCGAAAACGATTAAGCTACCGGCAATTGAACCGTAGGCCAGAATGGTCACCACCATCAATAAAATCGAAGGGATTACCAACAAGAACATTTGCGCAATCATGGCCAAAATTAGAAGTACAGGACCGAACCATCCAAAGCCACTGACCCATTGCTGAATTCGAACTTCGTCATCGCTGGTCAATACTGACCACGCCTGGTCGAAAAACCGTTCAACCTCGGGAATTAAAAAGTATGTAGTTACCAACACGCCGAAAAGGCTCACCGAAAGATATAGGGGTAATCGGCTTTTATTTTCTACATTTTTGTTATTTGCATTATCTATCATCCATCACCTTTTAGCCTTCTCAAAGCAAGCTGTTGCTCTTTTAAAGGCTGATTTTAAAATACCTAAAAACTTCACTAAGCACTTGGGTCATTTCACTCCCAAATGTAGTCGTTTCACATGAAAAGTCCCGCTTTTTCGGACTACCTGCCCTTATCTTTGAACCAGAAAACAAATAATAGTATAACAGCATAAAAATATAATCATGAGAAAAGCAACAACATATATATCACTCACCGCTTTAGTAACGTTATTAATGTCATTTTCCGGAAAACCCGAATGCGAGACCAACTGTGAAGCTTCGGCCATGCAGAATGTTACCTACATCGAACCGACCGAAGATATCGAATTGAACTTCGATACAGCGCAATATCTGCCGGAAGGTTTTGACGCCTATAAAGGAATGGGAACAGATGTATCGGATATTGCATTGGTTCAAAATGATCAAGAAGTTGACTTAGGTTTTAACACCGCTAAGTATCTTCCTATTGGATTTGATGCCTATAAAGGAATGGTAATCGATTTGAACGATGTCGAATACATCGAAGATGAAGAGGTAGAACTTGATTTTAACGTTCAGAAGTATCTTCCTAAAAATTTCGATGCCGCTTCAAAATAATATCTAGAACGTATCGAAACGAATAGGCTCACAAAATATATTTGGGAGCCTATTTTTTTTTGTAGATCATTCACTGTATTACACTAGTAGATCATCCACTGCATTACACTAGTAGATCATCCACTGCATTACACTAATGGTGCATCCCCTGAAATTTAATGTACATTTGAATTATCCTCCCCCCTAAAGTTTTTTGTATGGCACTAACGAAAGTTAAACAATCGGCAATTATGAAGATAGCCATTCTTCTTGCCGTCTTGGCGTCACTTCCAAAAACCATTTTTTTGTATGAAATGATTAGCGATGGAACCCTTGGCTTTTCGTCAGTTTGGCTTTTAGACTTAATCTATCGTCTAATTTTCTTCTTTCTATTTTCTTGGTCCATACTGCAGCTTAACGCCAATATCGGCTATGCCAAGTATAAACTATCGACCAGAATGCGCATGGCCGTTCTAGTATTGGTCAACATTACCATATTAGTGGCAGCTCTCATTTTGTTCAAATTTTTGTATCCCTTTCTTCTTGGAAATGAGATTTCTGCAAGGGACAATGGTTTTTTAAACTTTTCATACGTCAATCTTCTAATAGCCCTATTTTTTATAGGTAGGATTTTACGTTTGCAGACCGATAAGCAAGAGAGCCGTATAGAGAACGAACACCTGAAACAACAAAGTTTGCAGAATGAACTGATGGCGTTAAAAAACCAGATCGATCCACATTTTTTGTTCAACTCCCTCAATTCATTGACATCGTTGATACGTGAAAACGAAAAAGCCACACAGTTCGTGAAAAAATTATCCCACATGTATCGCTACATACTACAGAGCGGAGAAAGCGACCTTGTAAGCGTAAAGGAAGAACTTAAGTTTACCGAAAGTTATACACATTTGATACGCACGCGGTATCGAGACCGGTTTTCAATAGATGTCCGGATCGAGGATAGTTATTTAGACTTGGAAATTCCACCTTTGGCAATGCAGCTTCTGGTAGAGAATGCCGTCAAGCATAATGAAATATCGACACAGAACCCCTTGACCGTTCGAATGTATTCCAAGAATGACTCTATTTTTGTTGAAAACCCGATACAACCAAGGTCGGTATTGAAAGAAGGCACTAAAAATGGGCTATTAAACCTAAAAAAGCGCTATGTGCTACTGCTTAAGAAAGAAGTCAAGGTACGCACTGAAAATAATATCTTTGTTGTTGAGCTGCCCGTGATACACAAATCAAATGGCCCCATAGCTTAATAAGGGATGAATCGGCCAAAGCCAATATGGACTAAAAGCATAAATGAAAGTGATACCATGAAAGTACTGATTATTGAAGATGAACCTGCAGCAAGTGAAGATCTTACCTATTTGCTGAATTCTATCGATACAAATATCGAAGTAGTACAGGTTTTGGACTCCGTAAAATCATCAGTGGCCTTTTTCTCGGAACCCCATACCGCTGAATTGGTATTCATGGATATTCATCTTGCCGACGGTATCTCATTCGAGATTTTCGAACAGGCTAGAATCGATATTCCCGTAGTTTTTACGACCGCCTATAATCAATATGCACTAAAAGCCTTTAAATTCAATAGCATTGATTATTTACTGAAACCCATTGATAAAGAAGAGCTGGCGGATGCGCTGCAACAATTCAAAACCCAGAATAAGGGAAAGGCAATCGATGACAGTCAAGTTAAGGGATTGCTTGATTTGATCGGAACGAAACGTAAAAAGTACAAAACCACTTTTTTAGTAAGCCATCGTGACGAACTCATTCCCCTGAAAACGGAACATATAGCCTATTTCAGGATAGACACGGGAATCGTCAAAGCAGTTTCAATAGACAACAAATCGTTTCCTATAGAGGATAAACTTGAGGATATCGAAGAAGAATTGGATGATGCACTTTTTTACCGCGCGAACCGTCAGTTCATCATCAGCAAAGAAGCGGTGGTGACCCTTAAAACCTATTTTAACGGCAAGCTTATCGTTGACGTAAAACCGGTTTGCGAAGAGCGGATTATAGTTAGTAAAGCCAAGGCTAGTGAATTTAAAGATTGGTTGGGTTCTTGACCAAGATGTCAAAATTGGATTATCTTATATCTCTCCAATTTAATTTTGCGCTATATTTTAAACTCTAAACGCGATGACGTAGCACATCTTTTGGAATCGTTTTACATCGCTGAACATAAACCAAATCGAACTTCAAATCCTTTAGTAATTGAAAACAACTTATCAATTACTTGTTCAAAATATGATATTTGCCGTACCTAGTGTACTACGGTAAGCTTTTAAAGAAAGGCTTTTTTTAACAATCAATGTTTATATTCCCATCACAGCCGCAAACTAGAACAAAATTTTATGAGCCATTATCAATAGTTTACTCATAATGGATGGCCATAATCTCAAATATCCTATCCTCTTTGGCAAGCTTTAAAACTGCTTTATCCCCTACTTTTTTATTGGTCAATAATTTTGCAATTGGAGACACGAAAGAGATTTTTTCTTTGGCAATATCCGCTTCGTCTACGCCAACAATTTGATACTTCTGAGATTTCTTTTTTGCCCCAATATTTAAGGTTATTATAGCACCAAAACGCACTTCATCTTTAGGCTGTTTTTTAACGTCCACGACTTTCGCACTGACTATTCTATTGTTTAGCAGTTGTAGCTTGGCATTGATATGGTTCAAGGCGATGCGGCGTTCACTTTCGTTTGTTGTATTTAAGGCCTCACGCTCCGCAATCAATCGTAGCTTTTCGTCCTCTAGGTCCTCCAAGCCCCTATGTGTAACATAATTGGTCACACCCATGGGCAGATCGGCTCTTGGCGGTACCAATGGCACTTCTTCCTGGTCATCTTCCTTTACAAATCCTCTGCTCATTTTCGTTATTTTAATAAATTTATATCGGTAAGGGTAAGATAAGAATTATATGTATGAAGCAAACAGCCTTAGATAGGATTTCCTTATCTTGACACCGAAATTATCTATGATCTCAAGTCAATTCCCATGAAAGATATCTTTATCATAATTACACTCATTTGTATTATAATTTCATGCCAAGATACACCCCGTGAACTTAGTTCGACCAATCCTATTAACTGGGAGAAGAGAATGATTACCACGCCTATTTCGGATAGTTTGGACATGGGTCATACGTTTTTATCTATATATTCTTCGGTATATATGCGAAATGAAAAAGAACAGTCAGATTTGACCGTTACCGTGAGCCTTCACAACCCAAATCGCGATGAAGAGGTATTTATTGACAAGGCTGTCTATTACAATACCCAGGGAGACCCGATACGCACGTACTTCGACCGCACTATTTTTATAAAGCCCATGGAAACGGTACAGATTGTAATTGATGGTGTTGACAAAGAAGGAGGCACGGGGGCAAATTTCATTTTCGATTGGAAGAAAAAACCGAATAGCAACGAGCCCTTGTTCGAGGCTGTCATGATCAATACCTTCGGTTCGCAGGGCCTTTCTTTTGTAACGGAAGGTAAACGTATTAAGTGATTTCAAATCTTTTGTAATCACGTATTCAAAATCCGAAAAGTTCGAAATAGTTTTTAGCCTATCGACGTTCCAAATACAAATTTAAGTTCGCCAAGATCCTTCGGACATTGTTCTAAACCCTGGTACTAAAGCTTTCTTTCGATACCTATTTAATTTTTGATGACGCAGAAACTATCTAATTCCGTACTTTATTTAATGAGTGTTTCTGCGGGTTTGGTTGTAGCTAATCTATACTACAACCAACCCTTGCTGCACCAAATTTCGGAAACCTTTAAAGTTTCTGAATCTGCCGTCAGCAATGTTGCACTGTATACCCAATTGGGCTATGCTATGGGTTTGCTTTTCATTATCCCACTGGGCGATAAAATATCAAACAAAAGGATTTTACAGTTCGATTTTATCGTAATTATCGCTTCCCTGCTGGCCGCTGCAAGTTCTACCTCTCTTTTGATGCTGACCATATGTAGTTTCTTTATCGGATTTTCTTCGGCCATACCCCAGCTTTTCGTACCTATGGCAGCACAACTCGCGAATGCCGAAAATCGGGGCCGAGCCATCGGTGTCGTTATGAGTGGACTTCTTATTGGTATTCTTGGAAGTCGGGTCGTAAGTGGTCTGGTCGGTGACCTTTTCAGCTGGCAAATGATGTACTATGCGGCGGCGGTAATAATGGTTCCGCTTTTTATACTGTTACAGCTCAAGTTACCGAAGCTTGTTCCGCAATATGAGGGTAGTTACCTTAGCTTGCTCAAATCTATCGGATTCTATTTCAAAACAGAACCTTCGGTGCGTTTGGCGGCACTTCGGGGAGGTCTAGCGTTTGCCGGACTGAGTGCGTTCTGGACTACCCTCGTCTTTCTTATGGAAGATAATTTCGGCTACGGTAGTGATGTGACCGGTGCCTTCGGTTTTTTCGGCGTCGCCGGGGCCCTCGCTGCCGCTTTTGTCGGTAAGCTAAGCGATAAAATCAATAAGGATAAAATAATTTCGTATTCGGCCCTGATTCTAATTGTCTCTTGGGTAATTTTCTTTTTTTCCGAAAGTTCGATTATAGGATTGATAATCGGAGTTATTGTGGTCGATTTAGGATTACAAGGTTTGCACATCACCAATCAAAATATAATTTTCTCCAAGAATCCTGACGCGCGAAATCGGGTCAATACCATTTATATGGTAGGATTTTTTACCGGCGGTGCTATGGGAACCACCTTCGGGGCATATGCATGGGAACATTTTGGCTGGTCTGTTGTTTCGATTCTAGGTCTGTCGCTTTCAGTACTTATCGTCTTCGCCCATTTAGGGTTTAGAAAAAATAAAAATTGAAGCAACTACAATGATAGATTTACTGGTCAAGAACGCTAAAATAGAAGAAGGTGATACTCTGGTCGATATCAGGGTCAAAGAAGGAAAGATTTTAGCTATAGATACCGCCTCAAAGGAGGCTTCCACCAAAGATTCTGAAGAGAAGGCAAGTTTTATTTATAATGCTGCAGGCCAGTGGGTCTGTCCGGGCTTTTACGAAAGTCATATCCATTTGGATAAAGCTTGTATACTAGACCGTTGCAACATTGAGAAAGGTACCCTTGATGAAGCTATAAAAGAAACCGGAAAAGCCAAGAAAAATTTTACGGAAGAAGATGTTTTTAAGCGCGCTTCACGGGTAGTGGAAATGGCCATTAAAAAAGGTACTGTAGGCTTACGTACTTTCGTAGAGACCGATCCCAAAACGGAATTGCGCTCGTTCGATGCTATCAAAAAAGTAGCCAAAAAGTATGCATTCGCCATCGATATACAGATATGCGCGTTTGCCCAAGAAGGACTAACCCAAGACAAAGAAACTTACCAATTGCTGCGGCAAGCTCTTGATCATGGTGCTGATTTAGTAGGGGGATGCCCGTATAAGGATGAACATCCAGAACGCCATATCGAAATGGTTTTTGATTTTGCCGAGCAATTCGACGTGCCTGTTGATTTTCATGTAGATTTTGATTTAAATCCCAGCCATTCCAGCATTCCCAAAATTGTCGAAGAAACTAGTAAACGAAACTACCAAGGCAAGGTTTCTATTGGCCACGTTACCAAACTTGCCGCCATGCCAAAGGAGCAGCGCCTTCATATGGCGAAACTTTTAAAGGATGCGGATATCACGTTGACTGTATTGCCGGCCACGGATATTTTCCTAAATGGTCGCGAACACAAAACATTAGTACCAAGAGGTATGGTAGACGCCAAAGAACTGGCCAGGCTGGGAATCAACACTACCCTATCGAGCAATAATATTTTAAATGCCTTTACCCCCTATGGCGATGCATCACTAGTGCGAATGGCCAATATGTATGCCAATATCGCCCAATTATCAAAAGATTCAGACATTGCGGAGGTTTATAAAATGATTACCAAAAATGCCGCTAAACCATTTTCAAGACAATCGGAAATTAAAATTGGAAATCCTGCCGACTTTGTAGTTATGGAAGCCGAAAGTTCTATTGAGGCTATTAGAACCGTTGCCCAGGCATTAGCGGGATTTAAAAATGGGAAACAAACCTTTTCCAACGAAAAGGCCCTTATCTTCTTTACATAAAAAGGTATTTCTATGAAAAATCAGGAACTTACAAAGGTTGACCTAGTTCATTTGAAGCAGTGCCTATCACTAGCTGAACAGGCCCTTGAGGCAGGCGATGAACCCTTCGGTTCCATTTTGGTAAATATCGAAAATGAGGTAATTGCGACCGCTCGCAATAGGGTCAACGAATTAACAGTGCTCGCCCACCCAGAAATCGAACTTGCACATTGGGCCGCAGAAAACCTCAGCGAAGAAGAGCGTAAACAAACTATCATGTACACTAGCGGTGAACATTGTACGATGTGTGCGGCCGCACACGGTTGGGTAGGTTTGGGTACCGTAGTCTATCTGAGTTCGGCAAAGCAATTGGGCGAGTGGTTAGAAAAAGTTCATATGCCTATTCGATTTTCCCCACTACAAAGCATAGTTCCCGGTATTTCTGTTAAGGGACCAGCAACGGGGGAGTTACTCGAAAAAATTAAAGCACTACAACTGAAATCACATGGTATTAGCAAGTAACAACCATATAATGGCGCCCATATTTTAAGTCAATCTCTACACTTGGTCTACTTAGTCTCTTAGCTTCGGTATAAAACCGTTCTTTCACAAGTAATAACGTAGCATAACATAAATTTAGAAAACGATTGACAAATATTTAGGCTTAGCTAATAATTTATTTCAAGATATATAACGTATCTTTAAGGCTTATTTAAATATCATGTTTACGCAATCCGAAGAAAATTACCTGAAGGCTATTTTCCACTTACAACAAGAAACGGAAGATGGCGTGTCTACAAGTAGTATTTCAGGGCACCTTAACACAACCGCCGCCTCAGTCACCGAGATGATTAAAAGGCTTGCCGATAAAGATTTACTGGATTATCAGAAATACTACGGTGTTCAATTGACCGCTACCGGCAAGGCGCATGCATTGGCAATAGTTAGAAAACACCGGCTTTGGGAGTCATTTCTTGTAGAGCGTCTTAATTTCAATTGGGATGAAGTACATGAAGTGGCCGAACAGCTAGAGCATATAAAATCTAAAAAACTTGTGGAAGAACTCGACAAGTTTTTAGGAAGGCCAGCCTATGACCCTCATGGCGACCCAATACCTGATGCAGAAGGTAATCTGCCTATAATGCCCAAGAAACGACTATCGCAATTGCAGCAGGGTGAACGCTGTATTTGCAAGGGCTTCAATGATGCTTCATCCTCATTTCTAAAATATTTGGCAAAATTGGGCATAGGCTTGGGTACGGCGGTAGAAGTGACCCATGTCGAAAAGTTCGATGAGAGCATGACCCTTCGCATCGATGATGATGAAGTGCAACTTTCAAAAACCGCTACGGATAATATTTATGTGGAGCACTGATGTGTATGACTTATACTAACCAAAGACTTTAAAACTGGCTTCATGTAATCGATACCAAAACATTGGATAAACTTTTTAAGCTAAAAACGAATAATCGTATCCAAAGCTAAGAGATATTTTTCCAAAGTTGCCCTTTAGGTCCGTTATTACGTTTCACTTGAGGTTCTGGCCATTAGTAAGCTAACCAAATCCAAAATTAGGAACCTAGAGTAATTTTAACAGGAATACAAGATTATGAAAATCATAAAAATATTATTAAAGACTAGGATCATTATACTGCTGTTTTGCTTGAGTCTTATCTCCGGTTGTAAGGACACTGGTAAAAAAACCGATGGAAGACTCAACATCGTAACTACCACAACCATGATTACGGATTTGGTACGAAATATTGGTAAAGATTCCGTCAACGTACAGGGTCTAATGGGCAGTGGCGTAGATCCGCACCTTTATAAAGCTAGTGAAGGCGATGTTTCAAAACTTACCCAGGCCGATGTAGTTTTTTATAGCGGTCTACATCTAGAAGGAAAACTGGTCGATGTCTTTGAAAAAATGGGCCGCAATAGCAATACCATTGCCCTCGCGGATGTGTTGGACAAAAAAGAACTTATCGGGTCAGCATATTTCGCCTCCAATTTTGATCCGCATATATGGTTCAACATCGAATATTGGAAACAGATAACGGGCTATCTAACCCAAGAACTTGCAAAACTCGACCCTGATAATGCATCGTTTTATGAGGACAATAAAACGGAATATTTTAAACAACTCGACATTCTAGAAGATGATGTCCGCAACACCATAGCAACCTTGCCCGAAGACAAACGGATACTGGTCACCGCTCACGACGCTTTTAATTATTTTGGCGAGGAATACGGATTTGAAGTGGTCGGATTACAGGGTCTTTCTACCGCCACGGAAGCTGGCGTGCAAGACGTTCAAAAACTTGCCCAGTTGATTATCGACAAGAAGGTGAAATCCATTTTTGTAGAAACCAGCGTACCGAAGAGAACGATTGAAGCTTTGCAACAGGCCGTAAATTCAAAGGGCTATGATGTCCAAATCGGGGGAACCCTCTTTTCCGATGCCCTGGGCAATGCCGGAACTGATGAAGGTACCTATATCGGTATGTTCCGGTATAATGTGAATACAATCGTTAACGCCTTGAAATAAGCTTTCATTTTGCAGATTAAGTCAAGTCTCAGTGCCACTATTCTTTAATGAAAATAAAATAATCAAAACACAGTAATGCATACTTCAAGTAAGATACCCGCAATCCAAATTGACGACCTTACAGTCGCTTATAATTATAAGCCTGTACTTTGGGATATCGACCTAGTGGTTCCCGAAGGCGTTTTGATGGCCATCGTCGGCCCGAACGGTGCTGGAAAATCCACATTAATAAAAGCGATTTTAGGTATCATAAAACCTATAGCGGGTAGTGTTGAAGTATTCGGGAAACCTTATAAAAAACAAGTGGACAAAGTTGCTTACGTACCCCAAAAAGGGAGTGTTGACTGGGATTTTCCTACGGTCGCCCTTGATGTGGTAATGATGGGTACCTATGGTAGCTTGGGATGGATTAAACGACCTGGCCAAAAAGAGAAAAAACGCGCTTTGGAAGCCTTGGAAAAAGTGGGCATGCTCGAATTTAAGAGTAGGCAGATAAGCCAGCTGAGCGGTGGGCAACAACAACGTATATTTTTGGCGCGTGCCTTAGTACAAAATGCAGAAATCTATCTCATGGACGAACCTTTTCAAGGCGTAGATGCCACCACCGAAAAAGCCATAATCAATATTTTAAAAGAACTGCGAAAACAAGGAAAAACGCTAATCGTTGTTCACCATGACCTACAGACCGTTCCAGAATATTTTGATTGGGTTACCTTTTTGAACGTAAAGGGCATTGCATCAGGACCCGTAAAAGATATTTTCAACGACGATAACCTAACAAAAACCTACGGTATCAATTATAAAGTGGCGGTTAATCAGACATGACATCCTTTTACGCAACAACATTGAGTCGCGCAGAGACTTTCTTAAATATATCAGTGGTAATTATATCACTAAAATCCAAAGCTGATCAAATGAGTCACATTCCATGGAACTAACGGATTTTTTTACCGATTACACCCTTCGCACCATAACCTTGGGCACGGCTATTCTTGGTGCAATCTGTGGTATGCTCGGTAGTTTTGCGGTATTGCGGAAACAGAGTCTATTAGGGGATGCCATTTCCCATGCGGCCCTTCCAGGTATTGCCTTGGCATTTATTATTACCGGAGTTAAAGACCCTAATTTACTGCTAATCGGTGCCCTGATAAGCGGTTTGGTGGGTACGTTCTGGATTAAAAGTATCGTAAAACGCACGCGTTTGAAAAACGATACGGCCCTCGGTCTTATACTATCCCTATTCTTCGGATTCGGCATGTTGCTACTTACGTTCATCCAAAAAATGCCCAACGCCAATCAGGCCGGTCTTGACAAATATCTCTTTGGCCAAGCCGCAACTCTAGTAGAGTCAGATGTTTGGGTCATGGCCATTGTTACAGGACTGAGCCTTTTAGTGTTACTGTTGTTTTGGAAAGAATTGAAATTATTGCTTTTCGATGCCGATTACACCAAGACACTGGGTTTTAATGTTCGCTTCCTCGATATTCTGATTACCAGTTTTATCGTACTAGCCATTGTTTTGGGCCTACAGACCGTGGGTGTCGTTCTAATGAGTGCCATGTTGCTCGCACCGGCGGCGGCGGCCCGGCAGTGGACGAACAATTTGGGAAAAATGATTGTTTTAGCATCCATTTTTGGGGCTTTCTCCGGGGTTTTTGGTACCGCCATTAGTGCAAGCCAAAACAACCTATCGACAGGCCCAGTCATTGTTTTGGTCGCTGCTTTTTTTGTTATCGTATCCTTCATCTTCTCCCCTGGGCGAGGTCTCTTGTTCCGGGAAATCCGCTTCCGTAAAAACCGCCGCGAGCTGCATCAAAAAAAGACACTTAGTTTTATGTATCAAATTGTAAAAGAACATAAGAATATTTCCAGGCCGCATGCCATTCGCATCTTGAACAATTTTCAAGGTTTCACCAGAAAGACACTGAATCAGCTCGAAGACGAACAGCTCATCGCCATATCGGGTAATCAATGGTCAATGACCCAAAAAGGATATGACCAGGCGGAATTAATGTATACGAAATTAGGAACCGAAAATGACTAGCGCACAACTTGAAATACAACTTATTGCAGCTTTGGTAGCCGTTGCTTGCGCCATTCCCGGTACTTTTTTAGTGCTGCGTAAAATGGCGATGATCAGTGATGCCATCAGTCACGCAATCCTTCCCGGTATAGTTTTGGGATTCTTCATCACGCAAGACCTCAACTCTCCCCTACTGATTCTACTGGCAGCGATTACAGGCGTTGTTACCGTAATGCTCGTAGAATTCATTCAAAAAACAGGCTTGGTAAAAGAAGATACGGCAATCGGACTAGTTTTCCCCGCACTTTTCAGTATCGGTGTCATCTTGATCGCAAAAAATGCAAACGATGTGCATTTAGATATAGATGCGGTATTATTAGGTGAACTCGCCTTTGCCCCCTTCGACCGACTTTTGGTCGGCGGTTCGGATGTAGGGCCTAAGTCGCTCTGGGTCATTGGTTCCATATTGCTGATTACCATAACCTTACTGTTATTATTTTTTAAGGAACTAAAGCTAAGCACCTTTGATAAAGGACTTGCCACTACCTTGGGATTTTCACCACTTCTAATTCATTACGCTCTAATGACGGTCTCCTCTGTCACCGTTGTCGGAGCTTTTGATGCCGTGGGTGCCGTTCTTGTCGTTGCCTTAATTATTGCTCCAGCGGCGACGGCTTATCTGTTGACCGACGACCTCAAAAAAATGCTGGTGCTTAGCTGCTTTTTCGGGATTTTCGCGGCTTTTGCGGGTTACTGGTTGGCCAATATTTTAGACGCCTCCATCGCCGGATCTATGACCACCGTTCTCGGATTTGTTTTTCTGTTAGTATATCTTTTCGCTCCGAAGCAAGGTGTCTTTTCTGTTTTCTTTAAAGAACGTCAACAGCGCAAAGAAGTATCCCTACTCGTATTTTTACTCCATCTTCAAAACCACCAGGAATCCAATGAGCGTCACGTAAACCATTTACGTGAGCATATCAACTGGCAGAAAGTTCAAGCCAAAACGGTGCTGGACCTGGCAAAAAAAAACAACTTAGTCCAAATATCTGAAAATATCGTTTCCCTTACCGATAAAGGCCAAGAATTTACCGATGAGGCCTTGCGGTATATCACTACGAATAAGGAGACCGCAATTGAGGAGCTGAAAGATCGTTATTTTCTCTTTCGGGGTTAGTTGTGCTCCATTTAGGGCCTCTTATTTTTACACAAAAAAGTACTATTTAAAGCGATTCTAAAGGTAATATCGCATCCGTCACTAGTAAAAACCCGTAATTTTGAACATTCATTTGTTACAAATTAATGCCTATGCTTGCCCGCATTATAAAATTTAGTATTACCCATAAACTTATTGTTCTTTTATTTACGGCGTTGCTCATAGGTTTCGGGGTCTACTCCCTCATACAAGTGCCTATCGGTGCCGTACCCGATGTGACCAACAACCAAGTTCAGGTAATCACGACCTCCCAGAATCTTTCGACCCAAGATATGGAGCAATTCATAACCTATCCGGTAGAAGTGGAAATGGCCAACCTGCCCGGAGTTAAGGAAATTCGGTCAGTTTCTAAATTCGGACTTTCCGTAGTCACCATAGTATTCGAAGAAGATTTGGGCACCTACCTACCGCGACAATTGATTGCCGAAAAAATTAAATCCGCTTCAGAAAAGATTCCCGAAGGTTTTGGAAAACCACAGATGGGTCCGATTTCTACAGGACTGGGCGAGATTTATCAATATACACTTGACACCAAACCGGGCTATGAAGACCGATATAACGCTGAAGGTTTGCGTACCATTCAAGATTGGATTGTAAAAAGACAACTTTCAGGCATTCCGGGGGTTGTGGAAATCAATGCATGGGGCGGTTACGTTAAGGAATATGAAGTGGCCATCAATTCACAAAAACTCGCCGCATTACATATTTCAATTTCCTCTGTAATGGATGCCTTACGGAACAACAATAGCGTGGCTGGCGGCGGATACATTGAAAAAGTGAATCAGGCCTATTTTATTAGGGGCCAAGGTCGGGTGACGTCTTTAGAGGATATCCGGAATATTGTTGTAACAAACGATGACGGTACGCCCGTTTACGTACGGGATATTGCCAAGGTGGGCTTTGGAAGCGCCACCCGATACGGCGCGATTACAGGAAATGGGGAGGGAGAAACTGTTTTGGGGCAGGTAATGATGCTCAAAGGTGCGAATTCAAATAAGGTCATCAAAGCCGTAAAAAAACGTGTAGCCGAAGTTTCGAAAACGCTGCCTGAAGGGGTGGTCATCAAACCTTTTTTAGACCGAAGTGAATTGATTGGCCGAACGACCTTTACCATTGCTGAAAACCTGATTTTAGGTTGCCTAATCGTAATTTTTGTCGTCGTGCTTCTGTTAGGAAACTTCCGCTCGGGACTAGTGGTAGCTTCGGTAATTCCCTTATGTCTATTATTTGCACTTTCGCTGATGTATGTTTTTGGGGTAGATGCGAATCTTATGAGTCTTGGTGCCATCGATTTTGGCATAATCATAGACGGCGCGGTAATCATTGTAGAATTCACCGCCTTTCAAATCAGTAAAAAGCATCAGGATTATGAAGACATTACCTCGACCGAACTTAACAACCTTAAAGACAGGGTAACTTTCGATAGCGCTTCTCGGATGATGAATTCCGCCATTTTCGGCCAATTGATAATTCTTATCGTATTTATACCCATACTGTCCCTTAGCGGGGTAGAAGGTAAAATGTTCCGCCCCATGGCCCTGACCTTTGGTTTTGCCCTTATCGGGGCAATCATTCTGTGTCTGACTTACGTACCCGTAGTTTCGGCGATATTTTTAAAAGCGGAACCGGCATCAGAAAAGAATATTTCGGTACGGCTCATCAATTTTTTAAATCGAAAGTACCTGCCCATAATTACGTGGGCCTTGGGGAAAAAAACTTTGGTGTTGGGCATTGCTGTAGTCATATTACTGATTTCAGGATTTATCTTCAGTAGGATGGGCGGCGAATTTATACCCCAACTTGATGAAGGCGATTTTGTGATTCAACCGGTCTTAAAGACGGGTACTTCATTGAGCAAGACCATCGAGACGACCACCCGTATAGAAAAAATACTGCTTGACAAATTTCCGGAAGTAGACCAGGTAGTAACCCGAATCGGAGCAGCAGAGGTACCCACCGATCCCATGTCAATGGAAGAAACCGACGTTATTGTAGCCTTGAAACCAAAAGGCGAATGGGTTTCCGCCGATAGTAAAGACGAACTTGCCCTTAAAATCAAAGAAGCACTTTCCGTAATTCCGGGTATGGAAATTGAATTCACACAGCCCATCGAAATGCGCTTTAACGAACTTATTACGGGTGTTCGAGCGGATATTGCCGTGAAAGTGTTCGGGGAAAATCTTGACATTCTCAATCAAAAAGCACAGAAAATCAGAAACCTGATTTCCGATGTCAACGGAGCTTCGGATATCACCGTTGAAAAAATCGTGGGACTACCACAAATGAACGTAAACTATAAACGCGACAAAATTGCACGGTATGGCATGAACATCGCCGACC
>LAZR01001333.1_pt1 | contig 15731 bp, 12 predicted proteins | sample 329461 | NCBI WGS metagenome assembly LAZR01 (sample SAMN03002196, study PRJNA259156) | marine sediment metagenome | biome: sea floor; feature: Hydrothermal impacted sediments; material: marine sediment; isolation source: Loki non-amplified sample from Loki's castle hydrothermal vent sediment ...
GAGTCGTTGCAGGGTCGACTGGTGCGCGGTGATTCCATTGCGCAAACCTTCCAGTTTGTCGCCACCACCAACGCTCAATCGGGATTTGTGGCTTTGTCTCAAGTGCGCGCCTGGCCCGAAAAAGGCGGCGCCCTGTGGCTGGTTCCACAATCCTACTATTCCCCTATCAATCAACAAGCTATTCTTCTGTCTCGCAGCAAAGATAACAATGCGGCTCGCCAATGGCTTGAGTTCCTACGGGGCGACAAAGCCAGAAGCATCATTGAGAAATTTGGCTATGAAATCGATCACTGAACAGTAATCCGGCCACCACTATGGACACATACTGGGAGCCCGTGTGGCTCACTCTGAAACTCGCAGGCTGCACCACCGCCGTGCTTCTGATCATCGGAACGCCTGTCGCCTGGTGGCTTGCCCGCAGCCGCCATTGGGTAAGGCAACCTGTTGCGGCGATTGTCGCCTTGCCCCTGGTGCTGCCCCCCACGGTCCTCGGGTTCTATCTTCTGGTATTGATGGGGCCGAAGGGCATGGTTGGCCAACTCACCGAACAGTTGGGGCTGGGCTTGCTGCCTTTCACGTTTCAGGGGCTGGTCATTGCCTCGGTTATTTATTCTTTGCCGTTTACCGTTCAGCCCCTGCAAAATGCTTTCGGATCGATTAACCAACAACTTCTGGAAGTTGCGTCGACACTTCGGGCCTCACCTCGGGATCGCTTCTTTTCCATTGTCATCCCCCTGGCCCGGCCGGGCTTTCTCACCGCCGGTGTACTCACGTTTGCCCATACCATCGGCGAGTTCGGGGTTGTGCTGATGATTGGCGGTAATATTCCCGGTGAAACCAAAGTGCTCTCTGTGGCTATTTACGATCATGTGGAATCCCTGGAGTACGTGCAGGCCCATTGGCTCGCCGCTGGCATGGTGGCTTTCTCCTTCATCGTGCTGGTCGTGCTCTATTCACTCAACGGCCGCCTGCAGTCCGGGTTGGTGAAATGACGACGCCGTCAGGAATACAGGCAAGGTTCAGGTGCACGCTTGGCGCATTTGAACTGGACGTTGATCTCGACCTGCCCGGTACCGGGCTCACCGCCCTGTTCGGCCACTCCGGTTGCGGCAAAACCACGTTGTTGAGGTGCATGGCAGGCCTGCAGGCAGCGGACGGCACAATGAACGTTAACGGAGATGAATGGCAGAATGAGGGTGAGAGAAATGGCCGCCCCGTTCATCAGCGACCTCTTGCCTACGTGTTTCAAGAGACCGGCCTGTTCCCTCACCTCTCGGTAAAACAAAACCTGATGTACGGATACAAACGCATTCCGAAAAGCGAGCGCCAGATATCCCTCGATCAGGCGACGAAATGGCTGGGCCTCGCTCACCTGCTGGAGCGCATGCCAAAAAAACTGTCAGGCGGCGAACGCCAGCGTGTCGCGATCGCCCGGGCGCTGCTCACAAGCCCCAGGCTGCTACTGATGGACGAACCCCTGTCGGCTCTGGACCAGGCCAGCAAACAAGAGATCATGCACTACCTGGAGACTCTGAGAGACAACCTCGCCATACCCATACTCTATGTTTCTCACTCCACCACCGAAGTCGCACGATTGGCTGACCACATCGTGATGATGGACAAGGGACAGGTTGTTGCCGAGGGCCCGCTGCAACAGATAATGGCGCGCACCGACCAGCCCTTTGGCCTTGAGGAAGATGCCGGCGTCATTATTGATGCCGTCGTTTCAGAGCTGGATGCGCAGTGGCACCTGTGCCGTGCGGATTTCGCGGGGGGCCATCTCTGGCTGCGTGCCGATGAAGGTCTGGCAGTCGGACAAACGATACGCCTGCAAGTACTTGCCAGAGATATCAGCCTCGCTCTGAGCGAGCAAATCGATCAAAGCATTCAGAACCTTATTCTAGCCACCGTCGACGAAGTCGTTGCAGATATCAGCCCGGGAACGTCCATGATACGACTTTTGGCGGGACATACTCCGTTTCTCTCGCGCCTTACGACACGGGCCTTACACACCCTTGCTATTGAGCACGGGCAGCAGGTCTGGATGCAGGTAAAATCGGTCGCGATTGTTGACTGACAGGGCTTTGCCCCGGGCCCTCTGTCTCATGAACCCATAACGACTCAGCGGGTGCCGAACACCACCATGGTTTTGCCTTTTACCCTTACAAGCCCTTGATCTTCAAGAGTTTTCAAAACCCGACCTACCATTTCACGAGAGCACCCGACAATTCGGCCAATTTCCTGACGGGTAATCTTGATCTGCATGCCGTCGGGATGCGTCATGGCGTCCGGCTCCTTGCACAAATCCAGCAGGGTGCGGGCAACCCGCCCGGTTACGTCCAGAAACGCCAGGTCGCCAACTTTACGGGTCGTCTGGCGCAGGCGTGATGCCATCTGCTCGCCAATGAAGTAGAGCACCCCGAGATCCTGCTGGGCAATTTCCCGGAATTTCGGATAGCTGATTTCAGCCACCTCGCATTCGGTTTTAGCCTTCACCCAGGCGCTGCGGGAATCCATGTTGTCAAACAGTCCCATCTCACCGAAAAAGTCCCCGGCATTGAGATAGGCCATGATCATTTCACGCCCGTCATCATCTTCGATGATCACCGTGACGGAGCCCTTTACGATGTAAAAGAGGGAGTCGCTTTTGTCACCCGCATAAATAATGGTGCTCTTGGCCGGGTACCGGCGGCGATGACACTGCGAAAGAAAATAATCGAGATGTTTTGTTTTCTGCTCAACCGGCTTGACGATAGTGGCCATAATGCGAGTCGTGCCTCCTCAGATACTGACGGGTTCCGATGTTTGTTATTCACCCGGCCTTCCCTGCGGGTTCATTCTTTTTTACGACAAAACAGAGCAACTTATAGCAAGAAGGCCTGCGTCGGGCAACTGGAAACGGTATACAAGATGTATCCGGGACTGGGGTTGGCAACTGCCAGTTCACCCAGGTTGTGCTAGCATCCTGCCGAGATATTTATATTCCGGGCCGGCTAATGCCTGCCCCTGCGCAACAGGAGAATACCGTTCATGAAAGCAACCGTCGACTGGACAGGCAATGCCAGTTTTCGAGTTACCAGTGGTTCCGGGCACGCCGTACAACTGGATGGTCCACCCGATCACGGTGGCGAAAATCTGGGCCCCCGCCCCATGGAAATGATATTGATGGGCTTGGGCGGCTGCTCATCATTTGATGTCATGAGCATTCTGAAGAAGAGTCGTCAGGACGTCACAGCTTGCCACACGGAACTCGAAGCCCAGCGCGCGGATGCTGTGCCGTCAGTGTTCACCCATGTGCATCTGCACTTCGTTGTGACCGGTCGCAACCTGAAAGAAAATCAGGTAAAGCGTGCCGTGAGCCTGTCGGCCGAGAAGTACTGCTCTGCCTCGATCATGCTGGGAAAAGGCGGCGTGGACATCACTCACAGCCACGAAATTCGCGACGCGGAATAAGCTTGGCTTACAACACTATTCAACACTTGGTGGGGAGTGCATAATACCGCCCTTTCTCCGCCGGTCTGCGCAAAAGGTGAACAACCTGGTCAGTAGTCGGTGGCGGCCTACGCAGAGTGAGCAATTGCCGCTCTACCGTCATTCATCTCCATATTCCGGAGGGGCTGAGCATGGAACCAAAACTCCAGTTGCACGGTTTCAACAACCTGACCAAATCTTTGAGTTTCAATATCTACGACATCTGTTACGCGCAGACTGAAGAACAGCGGGAAGCCTACATTGATTACATTGATGAGATGTACAACGCGGAACGCCTGACTCAGATCCTGACGGACGTCGTCAAGATTGTTGGCGCCAACGTACTTAACATCGCCCGCCAGGATTATGAGCCTCACGGGGCCTCGGTCACAATGCTCATTGCTGAGCATGAGTTGGCCGGGAACGATTCAGACAACGAAGAATCACCCGGGCCGCTTCCGGATACCATTGTGGCGCATCTCGACAAGAGCCACGTCACGGTGCACACCTACCCCGAGAGCCATCCCCATGAGGGCATCAGTACCTTCCGGGCAGACATTGATGTCTCTACCTGCGGCCTGATCTCGCCATTGAAGGTTCTGAACTATTTGATTCACAGCTTTGATTCCGATGTGGTGACGTGCGACTACCGGGTGCGCGGTTTTACCCGCGATGTAGACGGCACCAAGCATTACATTGATCACGACATCAATTCGATCCAGAACTATCTGACCGAAGATACGCAGAACGCGTATCAGATGATCGATGTGAACGTTTATCAGGAAAATCTCTTTCACACCAAAATGATGTTGAAAGAGTTCAACCTGGACAACCATGTCTTTGGCGTGAATGCCGACGAGTTGGACCCAGACGTAGCACAGTCCATCGAAGATCGCTTAAGGCGCGAAAAGCTGGAGATCTTCTACTCTCGCAACGTGGAATAGAAGCCCCGGGCAAAATCAGGCAAAAGGCTTTTCTTAGGCAAAAGACTTGCGCGCAATCAGGCGCTGCACCATGGGTCTTACGATAAGATCCATGGCCAGCGCCATTTTTGTGCCCGGAATAACCAGAGTGTCGTGACGTGACAGGGTGCTGTTCCGGATCGCCTGCAGCAGGTAGGAAAAATCCACGTCCGTGGCATCTCTGAAGCGAATCACCAGCATGCTCTCATCCTCTGTCGGCACGTCCCGGACCACAAACGGGTTGGACGTATCCACCAGTGGAATGCGCTGGAAGTTGATATGGGTGTGCGAAAACTGCGGCACTATATCGTGAACGTAGTCGTTCATTCGGTTGAGGATTGTTGCAACCACGGCTTCCTGGCTGTAACCACGCTGATGGGTATCCCGGTGTATTTTCTGAATCCACTCCAGATTCACTATGGGTACCACGCCGATGAGCAGATCCACATGCTGGGCGATGTTAAACGCCTCGCTTACCACGGCCCCATGCAGGCCCTCGTAAAATAACAGATCGGTCTCCGGCTCAAGCGACCCCCAAGCGGTGAACGTGCCCGGCTTGTGCCCTTCAGCCTGCAGGGTGCGATCCTCATCGTGAACATACTGTCGAGACCGGCCATTACCGGAATGCCCGTAGTCGTAAAACAGGGCTTCCAGCTTGTCGATATGGTTGGCGGCGAGGGCAAAGTGGTTGCGTTCACCAAACTGACCCTTGGCCGCCAGCCGCGCCATTTGCTCTCGGGTATAACGATGAAAACTGTCACCGTTGACCATCGCCGCAGCCAGTTCCTCACTGGCAAACATGCGCCGGAAAATCTGGCTGGTGGTGCTTGTGCCAGCGCCGGACGAACCCGTAACGGCAATGATGGGGTGGCGTTTTGACATGGCTGAGCGGCGCCCGGGGTTAAGTTAAGAGTTATGAGCTATATCGAGAGTCAGGTGACCATCAAATAAGGCTATCGAGTGCGCACGGTTTCTCCACCACGAAGCCCTGAGCGTAATCCACGCCCAACTGCCTCAGCGTGTCCAACACGTCGCGGGATTCAACCTGGGCCGCAATCACCTCCCGATTCATATAGTGCGCCATGTCCACCATGGATTTCACCATGGCCCGATCGGCTTCACTGGTATTCAGCTGGCCGGTGAACGCGCTGTCAATCTTGATGAGGTCAACCGGTAGCGAACGCATGAACTCGAACGAACTGGGGCCACTGCCAAAATTCCCGAGGCAGAACCTGCACCCCAACTCCTTCATCTCAAGGATGAAATCCGCTACCGCCTGCACGTCGGTGATCGCAGACGCTTCGGTTATTTCAAACCAGAGACGCTCGATGGGCGCGTCTTTTTCACTTAATTTTTCATAAATGTATTCAAGCAACGACTGGTCGTTCAGCGAGTAGCCAGACAAATTAATACATACACCACCCAGGTGGCGAGGGTCTGGCGCTTTTTCCCGCAACCAGTCCAGCATGTGGCCGACCACCCAGCGATCGACGGCCTGCATGCGATCATACCGCTCCGCCATGCGCACAAAATCACGGCCGGTAATCAGTACCCCGGCGTCATCGTACATGCTGATCAGCACTTCATACTGCGCCGCCATGGATGCGCGGCTGTGCAGGGGGATAATCTTCTGGCAGCGCAACAGCATGCGCTCTTCGTCCAGATCACCAAGGCTGGCAACCTTGGCCGCGATCTGCTCCTGGCGCGCCTGGTCTTCGGCATCCAGGGAATAGAACGCGATCTTGCCATGCCCTTTTTGCCTGGCGGCGCCCAGCGCCTGTTCCGACGCTCTCAGCCAGCGCTCTGCGCTGACCAACCCGGTCAATTCGGCCACAATCCCGATGCTTGCCGACAGCGTGTAGTTGCGACCGCCATAAGCAAACTCCGCACCCTCCACCACCGCAATCAGATTTCGCGCGGCATCGTCTGCGTTTTCAGACGGTACCAACATGCCGAATTCGTTTCCCGCAAGCCGGGCCACGGGCATTCCGTCGCCCACGTGTTTGCGCAGCAGATCAGCGACGCGTTTCAGCGTGTCATCGCCGGCCTGATAACCGGCGGTGTCGTTTAACAAACGAAACTTACGCAAGTCCAGCCGCACCAGAGAGCGTTCGTCCTCGCGCCGGGCTAGTTGCTGGTCAAGCATGCGCTCAAACTCCCGGCGCCCCAGAAGACTCGTCAGTTCGTCGTGGGTAGACGCCCAGGACAACTGGTCGTAAACCTTGCGAACCATGCGGTCAATGCTGTCATCCACCAGCGGCCGCTCATACTGACCATCGGGAACAATGATGCCCTTGCGCATCTGGCGCGCCAGAGCGTCCAGCTCAAGCTCCACAACCCGCATGCCTTGATGGTTTACAAAAACAAACCGGCTGAACCCGCGGGCCACCCAGACCAGTCGAATGTACTGGGGCTCGTCAGGCTTTTCCTGATCCCGCAGCCAGTCGCCTGTGCGAAGTTTCTGGGCGCGGTTTATCCAGCGCTGAAGGCTGCGCTGCTCACGTTCAGACAACGACTGCTTGAGATCTTTTTCTGGCAGTATCGCCGGAACATCCACCATATCCAGCGGTTGATCAGGACTGCGCACTAAAAACTGCTTCAATTCATCGCGTATCTGGGAAGACGGCATGTGGTTACTGGAAATAGAGGCAAGCCCGTCCTGAATGACCCGAAGTAACTCCGGCAAATTCACGGTGCCGTCTCCGTCATCGGCAAACGCCAGTAGGGAATCAACCACCAAGAGATAATCCTGCCAGATCTGGCTGTCTGGCCCTTGTCGAATCCAGGTCAACGACAACAAGTCCCGCCAGCCACCATCCAGCAGGCTGAGAACGGCTTTGGGTATTTTGCGCCCCGCCAGTTTCCGGTTCAGCATGTCGGCAACGGCGGTCTTGGATTCTGCCACCTTCTGGGCGCCTTCCGCTGCGGCTGTAACCCGCTCCACGTTGCGGCGATACACCAGATTCTGGCGGTCAATCAGGCCATCGAGTTCCTGAACGGTCTGCTCAAAAACCCCGGTATCCTGCTCGAATTCTGTCGTAATACGCTGAATCAGTTCATCGACCCGGCGTTGAACCACGGGGTTAAGCCGGCCACCCTTAACACCAAGCTGTGCCAACCGGTTCATCACCCCTCTGACAGGGCTGTTCTTGTCATCAAAAAAGGCGGGGTCACGCATGACTGCTTTCAAGACCGGCACTTCCAACTGGCGCATTCGCGTCTGGGCGTATTCGCTGAGTTTCGGGCTCTCGGTAACAGAGTTGAAAAAGCGATCTACAACATCCAGCGTATCCTGCTGTTCATCGTTCAATTTTTTTGCACCGCTCTCGCGGACTTTTCCGACCACCCGCTCCCGCAGCGAGACAACATTGCTGGCACCATCAGCCGGTTCTGTCTGAAGCTGTTGAAGCTCGCGCTGCAACTCACCCGAAGACAACGCCTGGGCGTTAACCGGAAAAGGTGCCGGCTCGGCATCGCCACGGGTTGCGCGACTCGCGGCAAGAGTACCCAGCAAATTCTTCACGGTCGCAAACGCCGTTTGCGCAGTCTGGGCATAGCTCCGGAACTCACTGCCCACGCGCGCTTTCCCCTGCGCTTTGGCAAGGTTTTCCGATGCGTCCACGACCGGGGCTGGATCGCTCGGCTTTTGCGCAGGCTGGCTCGATTCCGATGCCGGTTTGCCCGGATCGTTTGTTGCCGTTTGCTCACTCAAATACTTACTCAGATCCAATTCGGGCAACACGCCATGACGAATCAGGATATTGTTCAGTTCTTTGTAAAGCGGCCCCAGGTGAAACAGAACGGATTGTTCAAATACCTTCAGGCAGATTTTTTCGACCTCTCTGGAGGCCTTGAGCTGGCCCAGGCCCGCATGGAATGACTCGCACACAAGCGATGGGCCAAGTGGATTATGGTGCCCGGTGGCGTTGGCAATGCCCAGCTTGTCCAGCCGGAGTTTGAGCTGCAGCAGCTCTTTCCGATACTGGGTGTCGGCTTTTGTCACCATCACCCGGATTGTCAGCCAATCTTCAAATTCACCCTTGTCGACCACGGATAACTCAGAGCCCGGGAAGCCTTTGGGCGCGGGTTTTAGGGGGGACTCAAGGTTTCGGGCTATCTGATGCCAGATAACCCGCTGTCGGGCCTGAACCTGGCCCGAAAAATCCATTAGCTCGTTGGCCTGTTGATCGTTCTTGGCTTTTTGAGCAGCCGCCTTCAGGCCTGCAGCCATTTGCACGAAACAGGCGTCCATAAGGGGTTCTATGTGCTGGATAACCGCCCGCGCAGACTGGTGCAACACAAACTGCACTCGCTCACTGGGGGCGCGCAATGAGGCCCGTTCCTGGCCATGGGAACCGCCGCACTGCAGCAGCATCGCCGCGACCGCTGTCGGGTTTGTACGTGTGAAGTTGACGCCCATGGCACCGTCAATACGCCGGACAATACTGACGTGAAGTTCATGCCGGCGTTTTCCATCTGTATCGCGGAAGCGCACAATCAACTCAGCCGGGGTAGACGACGAAAATGCCCGGTCCAGCTTGCGTGATGTTTCACCGGAATAGCGAACAAACAAGCCCTCGGGGCAAAAATCCGCAATCTGACATGGCCAGAATTCGCCCGTGCCCAAATCAATCTGGGCAGCAAGTTTGATGGGTTTTCGGGGGCTACTGCGTCGTTCTCTTGGATCCATGAACTACCTGATGTTGCACAAAGCCGGGGGGAGCCAAGTATATTGCCCGATATCGGCTAACGTCCTTTAAATTGGTGGCCGTGATTACCTGCTCTCATGTAACCGTGGCGGCGATTATACCCGCCACGATGAGTGTACTATAGCGACTGATCGCGGGCACACAAACAGTAAGGTCTGGCGTCTTAACCTATGAAACAGCTTAGTCAGATCTATACGGTTTTGCTACTGACAACGTACCTGAGCGGTTGCAGTGCTATCGGTTACTACACCCAGGCCATTCGTGGTCATCTGGCGCTGACCACAGCCGGCAAGCCGGTAGACAGTTTTATTGTTAGCAAACGCACCCCTGACGACCTCCGCAACAAGCTGCTTTTATCCCGCCAAGCCCGTCGTTTTGCCGACAGGCGCCTGGCATTACCCGTTGGCGGCGCCTTCACAGACTATGTGGTTCTCGATCACCCCTGGGTGGTGGTCAATCTGGTGGCCGTGCCCGAGTTTTCCCTGCAACCCAATCAATGGTGTTATCCGTTCCTCGGCTGTCAGGCCTACCGGGGCTATTTCCACCTTGAAGATGCCCGGAGTGAGGAGCGACAGTTCCGAGCCAAAGGTTACGACACCTTCGTCGGCGGCGTAACGGCCTATTCGACGTTGGGATGGTTTGATGATCCTCTGCACTCCGGCTTTACCAACCTGCCGGATGAACGCATGGTTGCCCTGATGTTTCACGAACTGGCCCACCGGGTTGTCTACATCAAAGGAGACACGGCTTTTAATGAAAGCTTTGCTACCGCCGTTGAATTGGAAGGCCTGAAGCTTTGGCTGACTGACCAGGGCGATCTCCCTGCATTCGAACAAGCACTTACCCGCCTGGAGTTGCGCAACAAAACTCACGCCCTCGTGGCCATCGCCAGCGCCGACCTGCAACGGCTTTATCAGCAACAGGGCTTGCTTTCTGATAGCCGACTTCGCGAGCGTAAGCAGCTCATTTTTGAGGAACTCAATGCGGCCTATGGTCGCTTGATTGGCCAGGTGGGCAAAGGGGAAGACGGCGAAAACGAAGAAGAAGCCGGGCCGTTTGGCCCCCCTCCTGTTGCGTTCAACAACGCCCGGATTGCCCTGTTCACCCAATACAATCAATACGTGCCGGCCTTTCGACAGCTACTGAAACAGTCAGGCGGTGACTTCCCCGTGTTTTACCGCAGCGTGGAAACACTCTCCGGGCAACCTGAGGAGCAGCGCCAGCAAGCGCTGCAAGACCTGTCAAAGCGGTTTAAAGAAAACCTTTGAATTGCGCTGAGTATTGTAGGAGGCAAGCTTCGGCCCGGGCAAAGCCTGAACCGTGCTGGGCTGGAAGCCCCGCTCACGAAACCAGTGCTCTGTTTGTGTGGTGAGCACGAACAATTTCCGGATGCCCTGGCTGCGGGCGTGTTTTTCGACCATCAACAGAATTTCGTCGCCACGGCCAGCGCGGCGATAGGCAGAATCCACCGCAAAGCAGGAGAGTTCTCCGGCACCCTCATCAGGATAATTATGCAGGGCAGCGCAGCCTACGATGGTGCCGTCACGTTCTGCTACAACAAAGTATTCAATGTCGGTCTCCAGCATTTCCCGCGACCGCCGCACCAGGATGCCCTGCTCCTCCAGCGGTTCGATCAGCCCCAGAATGCCACCGATATCCTCGGCCCTGGCCTGCCGAATCTGCTCGTAATGGTCACCACTGACCAACGTGCCTGTGCCATCCCGGGTGAACAGCTCTTCCAACAGAGCGCCATCGTTCACGTAGCTGATAATGTGCGCCCGCTTCACCCCCTTAACACAAGCGTCGCAGGCAGCCCGCAGCAGATCCGCGTCGTGACCGGTGACCGTTCCACCCGTCAGTCGCTCCGGAGCCTGTCGCGCTGAAAGCTCACGAATCAAAGAACCGTCCTGTTCCAATAGCCCCTGATCGTGTATAAAAACAATAAGCTTTTCAGCTTGCAGCGCTGCCGCTACCTGGCTGCCCACATCTTCGTAAGACAAGTTGAAGGCGTCTCCTGTGGGCGAATAGCCCATTGGGGGAAGTAAAACAATGTGCCCCTGTTCCAACAGTTTCTCGATACCGGCCACATCCACACGCCTTACCTTACCCGTGTAACCGAAATCGACTCCATCCAGCACGCCGACAGGTTTAGCGGTTACATAGTTGCCGCTGCTCACGCGGATACGGGCATTGTGCATGGGGGAGTTCACCAGCCCCATCGACAACCGGCTTTCAAGGTAGGCTCGCAAACCACCGGTTGCCTCCATAACCAGCGGCAGATGGTTTTCGGGGGTGATGCGCAAGCTGCGGGAAAACGACGATTCCAGGCCGGCATCGTTCAGACGGTTCTGAATCTGTGGCCGCGAACCAAACGCAACCACCAAACGCACGCCCAGACTGCTGAGCAGCGCTATGTCGTGGATGATATTGATGAAATTTTCATGTTGAACCGCATCACCCGGAATCGTCAACACAACCGTACGGCCACGATGGGCGTTGATATAAGGCGATGAATGGCGAAACGAATGCAGCCAGCCGTTTGATTTCAAAGATTGCTCTCCAATTGAACGCGTCTGATTGTTTAAAGGCAAAACTTCCGGATAAGGCCCCTAAGGATGCTTACGGTGGGTTCCAACTGCGACATCTCCAGATACTCATCCGGCTGATGGGCCTGGTCAATAGAACCCGGGCCCATAACCAGGGTTTCCATGCCTAGCTTTTGCAGCCAGGGGGCCTCAGTGGCAAAGGCAACCGCATGTGCCGTATGGCCGGTAAGTTGTTCACAGGCCTTCACCAACTCGGCATCCGCCGGCGTTTCGAAGGGCGGAACACCGTCAAACAGCGGCTCGAACGCCATCAACAGTTCGCGCCGCTCAGCCACCGGCGCAATTCGGTGCAAAATGGCTTGGCGCAAGCTGTCCATGCTCATGCCCGGCAGAGGGCGCAGGTCGAAGTGCAGCTCACACCTGGCACAAATGCGATTGGGGTTGTCGCCACCGTGAATGCAGCCAAGATTGAGCGTTGGCACCTGCACATCAAAATTCGTATTGCGATACTGTGCTTGCCAGTCAGTGCGCAGGGCCAGAAGCTCACCAAGCGCCTCGTGCATGCCTTCAAGCGCATTGCGACCCAGCCCCGGGTCGGAAGAGTGACCAGACTGCCCTTCGAACACCAATCGCTCCATCATGATGCCTTTGTGCATGCGCACAGGCTTCAGGCTGGTGGGCTCGCCGATAACGGCGTAACGAGCGTTTGGCTTGCCAGCCTCGGCCAGGGCTCTGGCGCCGTTCATGGAGGTTTCCTCATCCGCGGTTGCGAGGATGATCAAAGGCTGTTTCAGATCGGCGGCTGTAAACGCTTTGGCCGCTTCAATAGCCAGTGGGAAAAACCCTTTCATGTCGCAAGTGCCCAGCCCGTACCAACGGTTATCACGCTCGGTCAACACAAAGGGGTCGCTTTGCCAGCGTTTGTCATCGAACGGCACGGTGTCTGTGTGCCCCGAAAGCACCAGACCGCCGGATCCGCTGCCGAGCGTAGCAATCAGGTTGTACTTGCCGGGCATATCGGGCACCGCCAGAAGCTCGACGGAGAACCCGAGCGCCTCCAACCACTCCCCAAGCGTTCGCACGACCGGCTCGTTGCTGTGATCCCATTCTGCCGACGCGCTGCTGATGGACGGCAGCGATATCAACGTCGTAAGCATCTCCCGCACACCCGGGACAGTTTCAGCCCTGCTGGTACTTTTACGGCTTTCGGTATCGTCGTGGAATTGCTGCATTGTGCCTCCTGATCCGGCTTGCGCGCTATCGGGCATGGCCCCGACGCCAGACTTCAAACGCTGTAATGGCGCGGACAGCGATGGGATAAGCTACCTCGCCTCCTGCGACTTTCCGGGCAACTTCCAGTTCCCGCTCGGTCACGGCCGCAAGGCGGCCTTCCACGGTATTGCCGTTGGAGAGTGACACCCGAACCTTGCGATCCATCCACGTCGCCGCCTGTTCCAGATCTTCAGTATACCAGTTTGTAATCTCCGGGTTTTCCCGGGGCACCACGGGTTCAAGCGCCTCTCTGGGCGGCTCCGGAGCAACCGGCTCGGCTTTGCGCAGGAACACATCGGGCACCATGGCGCCATTGTATTTCAGCGACCATGCCACCGTACCATCGGCAACTTCATCGTTTGAACGCACCGGAATTCCCAGTGCTTCTGAACCCGCCAGCACAGACGCCGTTATTTCTCCGCCCTCAAGCAGCCACTGCCGGTAAAGCGCCAGCAACTGATCGCTGGCGAGCCAACCCAGTGCCTTCAACCGCGCCTCGAAGGCGTTCAACGCACGCCCGGCCCATTGAATCGGGTCCACGCCGGCCTCGCGAGCACAGTAGGCAGCAACCCTGCGCATAAGCCCGCCGTCCCTCAACGTGACCTCAAGGGGCTGAGACGAACTCGCCAGCGTCGCTTCAGGCGAGGCCGGGTTGATACGTGCACCCGGCCAGTTGATTTCCACGCTGCCGGTGTTGGCAGAATTCAGCTCAAGGTGAACGCGATCCGGTGTCTGGGTCAACACGAGCTCGCCGGCCAATCGGGTGATTCCCATGCGCAACAGATCACCACTGCCGAGCTGCTGTCGCGGATCTGGCGCGCAAGGAAGCCCGAATAAAGCCGCCTCTTCTTGCCCTGTGGCTCCATCTGCCGTTACCCAGTTCGGGAACATGGTTGCTTCAAGCACTAACGCCAAGCCCTCTACCTGTAAAGACCAACTGGGGGGTAAGTCTGAAGGGGCTGAAAGCGCCCTTAGCAAGTCCATGGGGGAGCCGGCGTCAAACTCTGCTCGACTGATAACCAATGGCTGGGTCAGCTCAAAGTCCTGCCAGTATGCGCCAGAGAGCACCAGCCGTCCGTCCACTCCGGAACCGATTCCGCCGCGCTCCAGCACCCCGCTCTCGCCAAGCGCCTGACGAGCGTCTGACATGCGCTGATCCGCAAGCCACCACACACCCGCTTTAAACGCTGCAAAGCCAAGCAGGGCGGCCAGAATCAGAAGGGTAAGCAGACGTTTCATCCGGAAATTCCTCAGGCGCCGCCGCCAGTTGCGGGAAATCGTTAGTTGCGCGAATTGGTTAGTGACGGAAGCTGATCAGTTGCGAGAAATAAGAGTGCCGACGCCCTCATCCGTAAAGATTTCCAGCAGGCACGCGTGGGCCACCCGGCCATCAATGATATGAGCCGTTCGTACACCATTCTCTACGGCGCTCAGGGCGCAGCGAATCTTTGGTAACATACCGCCGTGAATGGTGCCGTCTTCTATCAGGTCGTTCACCTGTTGTGCAGTCAACCCGGTGAGCACCTTGTCTTCCTTGCTCTTCAGGCCGGACACGTTGGTCAGTAGCATCAGCTTTTCGGCCTTCATCGCCTCTGCGACCTTACCGGCAACCAGGTCTGCGTTGATGTTATAGGAGGCGCCATCGGGGCCAACGCCAATCGGCGCAATCACTGGAATCACGTTGCCGCGGGTGAGCATATCGATCACGTCAACATTGATACTGGCCACATCGCCTACGCGCCCGATATCAATAATTTCCGGGCGCTCCAGCTCCGGCGAACGATCAACTACTTCCAGTTTACGGGCGCGAATGAGATTGGCGTCTTTGCCGGTCAGGCCTATGGCCGTGCCGCCCTGAGCATTGATCAGAGACACAATTTCCTTGTTTACCTGACCGCCCAGCACCATTTCTACAACATCCATGGTTTCTGCATCGGTCACCCGCATACCGTTCACAAAGCGCGACTGAATATTAAGTCGCTTGAGCAGTTCTCCGATCTGGGGACCGCCACCATGAACAACAATCGGGTTAATGCCGACCAGTTTCATAAGCACCACATCGCGGGCAAAACTGCTCTTCAGTTCCTCATTTTCCATGGCGTTACCGCCATACTTGATCACAACCGTTTTTCCGGTAAACCGCTGAATGTACGGTAAACCGCGGCTCAGAACGGTAGCCACCTGCATTGCTGTTTCACGATCCAGCGTCATCTTGTTGCCTTAGTCCATCAGTATTAAAAATCGGCCACGAGATCCGGCGCCACCTGCCGAAGCTGGGCCCGGAAAACATCCTTTATTCGCTCCAGAGCATCCTGGGTTTCTGCCTCAAAGCGCAGCACCAGAACCGGCGTGGTGTTGGAGGCGCGGCACACGCCCCAGCCGTCTGCGTAATCCACCCGGATGCCGTCGATCTTGCTGATATTGCCATCGCCAAATTCACCCTCTTGGCTCAGCTTCTCCATAATGGTGAACTTGCTGCTTTCGGTCACTTCAATGTTGAGTTCAGGCGTACTGATATCCTCCGGAAAATCTTCAAACACTTCATCACTGTGACGGTCTTCAATGCCCAGTATTTCCAGAAGTCTCGCGGCTGAATAGAGCCCATCATCAAATCCGTACCAACGTTCGGCGAAGAAAATATGACCACTCATCTCACCGGCCAGCAGAGCGCCGGTTTCCTTCATTTTGGCCTTCATCAGCGAGTGGCCGGTTTTCCACATAATGGGCCGACCGCCCGCTTCGGAAATCACGCCTGCAAGCCTGCGAGAGAA
>LAZR01001334.1_pt1 | contig 15730 bp, 24 predicted proteins | sample 329461 | NCBI WGS metagenome assembly LAZR01 (sample SAMN03002196, study PRJNA259156) | marine sediment metagenome | biome: sea floor; feature: Hydrothermal impacted sediments; material: marine sediment; isolation source: Loki non-amplified sample from Loki's castle hydrothermal vent sediment ...
CCGGCCACGACGCCCGAGCCAGGCTCTTCTCGCGCACACCAGGGCGGTGGCGCCTCACCTGGTCTTCCGACCGCAAACGCCACTGCCCTGGTTCCCCTCAACAGCGCGCAGCCGGCACAGCAAGAGCAGAAGACGCTTTCCCTCTTTCCCTGCCCGGGATTATCCAAACAAGAACAACAAGAAGCGAGGGCGCTGCCTACCAAGCAGTTACAGCAGGCAACCAGCCGAAGGGTAGCAATCAAACTGTTCATCTCCGACGAGGCGGAGAAGGGGCGGCGACTTTCGCACGAGTGGAAAAAGCTGATCGGAAAACAGGCGCCCGGGATAGGCCGGATCGAGAACAAGCAAGATGCCATTGTCTGGGTTGCCCGCCAGGAAAAGGTTGGACTGCGCACGATCTCGCGTTGGATTAGGCAATGGATAGATCAGGGCTTGATCGGCCTGGCCGATAAGAGCAGGAAGGACGAAGGTCGCACGAAACTGGCGCTGGAGCAGCGGCGACATCTGTTGAAGCTCTACGACGCGCCCCAGAAGCGCAAAGTGAAGGAATGCCTCGAGCTGCTGCACCTGGAAATCGAGGTCGGGATGATCCCCGGTCCCAAGCCAAGCTATTCCGCTTGCCGGCGCTTCTTGAAACGGCACAACCCCCAAATCATTGCCGACTTCACGCGCGAGGGCGACAAGTTCTTCTACGACCACCACGAGCCCTACGCGGTCAGAGATATCTCCGGCATTTCGCCCAACTTCTGGTGGGTGGCAGACTTCCAGCAAGTTGATGTCCGCGATCGTGACGCCAACGAACATCTGGGCCGCGAATGGCGGTGCGTGATTGAAGACATTGGCTCCGCCGCCTGGGTGGGGCACAGCTACGGCCCTCACCCTTCCACGCAGCTCTTCAAGTCGGCTTTGCGTATGGCGATTCAGAATTGGGGTGTGCCGGGACGTTGGCATGAAGATGGGAGCTGGGAGGGAGGCCACCTGAGCCTCGACAACGGCAAGGAATTCATCGCCAAAGACGCGGTTGGGAACATCCGCCATTTTCGCTTGGCCTATAGCGAAGATGACGAGTTGATCGGGTTTCTAGAGGTGTTGGGTCTCCGACACCCGGGCAACCTCCACCTTTGTCTGCCCAATAACGCGCGCGGCAAGTCCTGGCTGGAGTCAAGCTTCAACCGCTTCAGCCGATTCGAGCGCAGACTGCCCGGCGCTACCGGCAATCGACCGCACAATCGCCCGGAGAAGCTCAAGAAAGAAGAAGAGCGGCATAGCGCGTTCCTACAGGGTCGCCGGCCCGACTCGCCTTTGTTGAAGCGCGAAGAGCGCCGGAAGCGCACCGATCAGTTCATCGAAGTCTACAACTGGCACCGGCGGCATCCTGAGCGCAGGCATATTCCAGGCCAGGCGCTGGCGCGAGTGAAGCGCAGCCCCAAGCCGGATGGAGCGGCGCTCGACATCTTGCTGTGGTATCGCCGCCGGGTGAAGGCCCAGGGCGACAAGGTGAGCGTGTATTTCAACTCCGTGCGGCGGACGTTCGTGGATGACCGGCTCCTGATCGCCAGCGGGGAATATGTCCAGGTCCACTGCGACCCTGCCAATCCCGACCGCGCACTGGTTTTCCAGCATGGCAAAGTCTTGTGTCGCCCGCGCGCCTTGGTCCCATTGCCACAAGGCGCCACTGAAGAGCAACTCAAAGCGCTGGGCAAGAGACAACGTCGCCTGCGCAAACAGTTGAAGGCAGGAGTGGAGGAGATGCGCGCCGGGATCGACACTTTAGATGAAGCCCAGGCCGTCGAGATCCTGGCCGCGCGCGCAGCAGAGAACCGCCGGGCCCTGACCACCGGCATAGAACCTTCCCCACGTCTGGCCTTGCCCGGCTACGACGAAGCCGCCGGCCTGCTGGCCGAAGAAGAGCCGCTCAATCCAACCGCTGGGGAGATCCAAGACGATGATGTCGCCTTGCCGACTTACGGCAAAGGCGCTGATCAGGTATTCACCTCACGCACGGAGGCGGAAAGATGGAAACAGCGAGAAAACCGAAAGAATGGCTCTTAGTTAAGGAGATCAACCCTCCTGCAGCGCGCACCGTGCGTGCCGCCGCCGTTCAGTATATGAACCAGGCCGGCATGGAGCAGGCTGACCTGGCGCGCGAGATTGGCTACAAGCGCCAAACCTTGAACTTCTTTATCAACAATCGCTACACCGAGCTTGGCAACCGTGATGACATCATCCGCGCACGGCTGTGGGACTACATGGAGCGCCATCCGCTGGCAGGCCTCGACGGCGATATCCCGACCAAGTTACTTCACACCTCCGACACGCAGCTGATCCTGGAGCGCATTGAACAAGCTCACCAGCGCCAGCGCGTGATCGTGTTGGAGGGTCCGCCGGGAACCTCAAAGACCACTGTGTTGAAGTGGCAGGCGGAACGCAGCCGGCAAAAGCGCTCGGATACCTTCTACCTTCGGGCCTGGTACGGCATCCTGGGCAAACCGTTATTGCGGGGCCTGGCGCGGCTGGCCGGCGCCAACGGTTACGGCGACCGCGATCGGATTCTGCGCAACCTGGTGCGCCGGCTCCGACAGCGCCATCCAGCCGTCCTGCTGATTGATGAGGCGCAACACCTGCTCTACCAGCGCGCCGACGCCTTCGAGCAACTCCGTGATGTCATCGACCTCTCCGGCTGCGGCTGCGTGCTGGCCGGCCATTTCAATTTCGTGCGCGCACTCTCAGACGGCCTCGGCCGCGATCTGGAGCAGTGGCTCAGCCGGATCGACCTGCACGAGCACTTGCGTGGGCTGGAAGCGGACGAAATCGACCAGCTGGCAGACCAATACTTGGGGCAGGAGCTCCCGCCGGATGTCCGCAAGATGTTAATCCAGTTTGCTTCTGCGCGTGACCGCAACGCCCACCAGCGCTCTGCCTTGCTGCCGTCGAGCGAGCGCCGGATGCCGTTCCGCTATCTCTCTATCCGCCGGGTGCGGAAATTCTTCGAACGGGTGGAAGAGCTGCGCGAGATCAAGGAGAACCGCGACAAGCCCTTGGGAGCGGTTGCGCGAGTTGCGCTCAAGCTCTTGATGGCACCAGCGGGGAGAGCGCTGTGAAGGGGATGGGCCGATGAGGCGGGCGCAATGAAACGGCAGAAGGACAGGCATCAGCAAATCGTGGAAGAGAAGATGCGACGCAGCCCGCGCTACCGGCAGGCTTACCGGAAGACCCTGGAGAAAATCGACCGCGCGTTTGTGCGCCAGGCGTATCAAGACCTGAAGTCGGGGAAGTGCTTCCCATGTGGAAGGCGGAAGAAGAGCGGGCAGAGCCTTTGCAAGTCGTGCTATTTCTCGCTCCCTCCGAAAACACGCAACGCGCTCTACAAGCCCGAAGGCTACGTGGCCGCTTACCACTTGGCGCTGCTGGAAATCGACTGCCAGAAGCGCTCGAAGCAGAGGGCGCGATGAAGGCGGCGGGCAAGGTGGTGTTGTCGGTGCTGGGCTGGCTGGTCTTCCTGGCGCTCTCGCCGCTGCTGGCCTTTCTGTTCGTGCTGGCCTGTGGGGTGGTCGCAGCCTGGTACTGCATCGTGACCTGCCAGGTGGAGCGCGCCATCGAACGCGCGCATAAAGCTAGCGAGCAATCTCTGGCGGAAATAGACCGATACCTGGCCGAAACCAAGCAAGGCAAGTACGACCAGCAGATCCTCTCCGACCCGGCGACCCTGCGACGGGTACGTAGCCGGCTGGCTCCCGGCAGCAAGGTGGTGAATTGATGCTGCACGTCGAGCTGCGAAACGTGTTGCTCGAAGCGTTCTTTGCCAACGCGGACACTATGGAAATTCCGCGCGGCATCGTTGGCATAGTGGTGACTCGCATTGTGCCTGAGGTGCACCGGCTGCTGGCTGAGCGTGGGAGCCTCGAGAGAACGCTGGCGGCGAAGGAACAATTCCGCGATCCACCGCTCAGCGATTGGCAGGTTTCGCGCTTGATCGAGCTGATCGACGCCAATCCTCACGAGGAGGAGTTGAGCATAGCCCGGGCCGTTCTGTCAGAGACTTTACGTGTGGCTCAGGAACAGAAATACCCTTCGGCCAGCAGCCCCAGGGTAAAGGAGACCCACCCATGAGCCGCAAGAAGAAGCAGCAGCCCAGCCGAAGCTTGACTATCGCACAAAGAATTGATGCCGCTATTCGCGCGGCGGCGATTGCCCGCGCTCGGCGCGAAGCCGCCGAGTGCCAGGAGGAAGACCGCAAGAAAGTCGTGGTCGGGCTCGCCCAGCGCCACGGTACGGCCGACGGTGACTCCTGGCGGCTGCGCGGCCGCGACTACCAGTGCACCGTCACCTCCAACCAGCCGATCGCCATCGAGCACAAAGACTGGCTTTCGCTGCCGAAGAAATGGCGCTTGGTATTGACCGTGAGGGTCCTGGGTTTCAGGCCAACGATATATCTCCGTGCCCTCATCCGCCGCCGGTGCCCCCGGCGTGGCCTGCCCAAGACTGTCCGGCGGTTTCTGCGCGGGGTGAAAGGCGACGAGTTCATCACGCTCCGCTTCGATGCGAGGACGAAGTAGATGGCGCAGAAGTGTAAGCCGTGCAAAGACCGCGGCCGCGACAGCGTGGCTGATCGGCTTGTGGGCGATCCGCCGGTCCCGATGTGCGACTGGTGCTTCAGAGGGGCAGCGCATCCAGGAGACGGCGCTGTTTCGCACGAAGTCAAAAGGCTCCGCGATGGTCGAGCAAACAAAAACACGAGAGGTGTACCAATGGCGAAGAAAGAATGCGGTTGCGGCTGCGGCCGCACGCTGCGAAAAGACAACAAGACCGGCTTCATCGCTGGCCACAAGCCAGGCTCAAAACAAAGTGGGCGCGGGCGGAGGCGTCAGAACTCTGCTGATGTTGCGACGATCGGCGTGACCGACGAAACCTGCATTCAGATTTTTGCCGGCCTGACATCGGAAGAGGTGACTGCATTGCAACTTTGCCGAAAGAGAGAAAGCTAGTGGAGACGCGGGTCGAGAGCGCAGACAAGAAGCTGCGGGTAGAGGTCGGCCCCGGCGGCGTCATCGTCACCATTGATGGCCACGAGTGGCCGTGGGTCGTAAGCGGTGTCGACAGTTCACTGCATCTGGCCGGTCACCACGTCACCGTCACTGGAGTTTGGCGCCCCGGCGACCCTTCAGTGCTCCCACATGATTTAGACGCACGTCGGCCTCAAGAGTGCCGAGGCTGCCGGCAGCATTTGATGCCGAGTTCAACGGGGGCCGGAGTACACGAAACAGAAGCTGCACGCCGCAACAAGAACGTTTCTGGCGCTGCGAATTGCGGTGGATCGGGAGCAAGAGGCGACCGAGCAGCTTGTTTTCCGGCCCCCACCAGTTTGAAAAGATAGAGACGATGCATTGCCGAACACTCCGAGACAAAAAGGGCCTGGTGACCGGATTTGTCTGTGGCTCGGCCCCGAAGAGACGCCGGTGCCGATGGTGCACTGGCTGGAGCACGCGGCTCTGCGATGGCCCACCCAAAAGACCAGGACACAAGACCTGCGATCAGCCGATGTGTGACGCGCACGCAGCCTGCGTCGGGCCAAACCGAGACCTGTGTCCCGACTGCATGGCAAAGAAGTTCAGCCTATGACTGAATCGTCAAAGCTTCCCCCGCCGGGCATCGGTGCAGAAGCCTACGGGTTCGCGGCCGAGCGCCTGCGGAAGAACGAGCGGACCAAAGACAAACTGGCGGCGGTGGCGCAGGTGCTCAAAGGCGTCAACGAGCGCGACTTCATCGACGTGGCGGTCTATTTCCTGAACCAATCGAAGATGCCGGGCCTGAGCCTGAAAGACGTGAGGCTGATGGGCACCGCACTGCGGGAGGGCTACCGCGTGCGCGACATCCAGTTGGCCATCGAGCGGGCAAAAGAGACGGCGCGCAAAAGCGGCGGCACGCTGGCGGCTTTCCAATACGTGCTCCCCAGCCTGGAGCTGGTGGTCTCCGACCCTGTCCGCCGCGACGCCCGCGTCGGAGGGCAACGATGAGCGGCCGCGCATGGCTCGTAGCGGAGGATGAGCGCCTCCGTTCGCTTTATCCAGACGTCTCAACCAAAGAGGTCGCGAGGATTCTGCGGCGTTCCTTGTCCGGCGTCTACGGCCACGCCGACAAGCTAGCCTTGAAAAAGAGCGCGGCCTACCTGGCGAGCCCGGCGGCCAGCCGGCTGCGCCGCGGCGACAACGTGGGGGCAGCGTACCGCTTCAAGCCCGGGCACGTCCCAGCCAACAAAGGCGTGAAAGGTTGGCAGGCGGGCGGTCGATCCGCGGAAACACAATTCAAGCAGGGCCAGAGACCGCATACCTGGAAACCTATCGGGACCGTCCTCCCTGACGCGGACGGATATCTGCGAAAGAAGATGACGGAGACCGGCTACCCTCCGCGCGATTGGGTTGGCGTTCACATTCTGCTCTGGCAGGAGGCGCACGGGCCCATCCCGCCGGGCCATTGCGTGCGCTTCAAGGACGGAAACAAACGGAACATCCGGCTGGAGAATCTTGAGCTTGTCTCGCGGGCAGAAAACATGCGGCGCAACACCATCCACCGCTACCCGCCGGAGCTCAAGAAAACGATACGCCTCGCCGGCAAGCTGCGGCGAACTTTAAGGAGAAAGACTGATGGCAAAGAACAAACTGAGGGACCTCCGGGACCATCTCTTCGAGACCATCGAGGCGCTGAAAGACGAGGAGAAGCCTATGGAGATTGAGCGGGCGGAGGCGATCTCGGAAGTGGCGCAGACCCTCATCAACTCGGCCAAGGTCGAGCTGCAATTCTTGGAGATGACTGCCGGCCAGACATCGGAGAGCGAATTCCTCGGGCCGCAGAAATCCAACCCGCTGCTGCCGGCCGCACGCAAACCGAATAGCGACGCCCGCAGCTCGAACCACGAGAGGCGGACCACGAGTCACAGATGACGACCTTCGACCTCATCCTCGCCTACCCGCTGACGGCGCTGGTGGTGTTTGCGCTGGCGGTGGGATTTATGTGGCTCTTCCTACTGTTGGGCTGGTTCTTTTTGAGCGGGCTCTGGGTCACCACTTGGGAATATCGCTGGCACTACTACCTTCGGCCCAGAGTGGCGCGTTGGTGGCAGGAGCTTTCTAAACTGTGGGGTGGAGAGAGTGCGTGGCCCACCGGGAATCCCTGGGATTCTGACCGGGTTGGACACCGTCGGGTGCACGACTCTCTCCGCCCTTTCAATTTCAATGGGCGGCGCGCAGTCCCAAAGAAGGCAGTTTCCCCCTGCCTTCCTCGCGCAAGCGACGATGTACCCCCTCAGCAGCCGCGCGCCGCCCTCCATTTTCCCGATCTCCGGTCGTTGATTAATAAGCGCTGAAAATGACCTTCACTCGATTCAAAAGCCAGCACGCGCCAGCCCACCAGCCGGCGGCGACTCTCTCGGCCGAGGGCACGATTCTGCTCAACCGTGATGCCATACAGCACTGCGTGCGCGAGGCGCGCTTCGCGGAGCTTTACTTCGATGTGGAGAAGCGCATGGTCGGGCTGAAGTTCCTGCCCGCTCCGGGCGAGCCGGGCGTCAGCCGGCGGATCACCCGCTACGTCCGCAACGGCAAGCGCCAGGGATCGTGCGCGACCATCCAGTGCCGGGAGTTCTACCGCGAGTACGGCTTGCCGCTGCGCCATCTGCGCCGCCTGCTCACCTGGAACGAAAAAGCCAAACTCTGGACCTTCAAGGTGGCAGCCACCCAATGAGCACTAGGCCCCAGCCACGCCCGACTCTAGAGGTCAGCATTGTGTTGCGCCACGAACTGCCGCTGAGCGCGCACGAATTGACCAACCGGGTCGGAAGCTGGCTGCGCGCGCAGCTTGGGCCCTATGGCGAGCCACTGACCGGGGAAGAGGCTGAGATATTAGATATCTTGCGTAACCACCTGGGGCAGCAGAACGCCATCTCTATTGTTGAGATCCAACGCAGCCTGGAGCGCTCCGACCGCCACATCAAAGAGATGGTGCGGCTGCTGCGGGTCAAGCACCGCATCCGGGTCGGCAGCCTGCGCGGCTCGAGGGAGCGCGACGCCCATGGCTACTTCCTCTGCCTGACGCCGCGCGAGGTGGACGTCACCATCAGCGCGCGCCTGGCTGAGGTGCGCTCGAGCCTGGAAGTCATCAATGCTCTCAAAGGCGGGCTCTCGCACGCCCTGGCCGAAGTCAATGGCCAGCTCCGCCTGCTCTTCGGAGGTGAGACCAGCAATGGCTGAGACCCAGGGAACAATCTACACCCACGAAGAAGCTCTGCGCCTGCACGAGGAAGAAGGCCCGCGGGCTACGGGAGGAGCTGAAGAAATGAAATTGACTCCCGCGCAGCTTTATGTGTTGACCGAATTGGCTAGATGGTATCCGAGGTTGCACATTCTCAGCAGCATTAGCCACTACTTCCACTCGGACGACGATGTTTTGAATGATGGATATAGGTATCACGGCGGGATCAGTCCCCGCAGCATCGCGCGACTCCTGAAACTCGGCGCCATCATTCCTCGGCGCAAAGGGAAGCAACGAAGGTGTTACATCACCGAGAAGGCCCGCGCCTTTTTAGAGGAATTGAAGCGATGAGTCTTTTCCCATCAAACGCAAAGCCTGGAGTATTCCCAAACATGGCGGGCAGAAAGGACTGCGACGGAATCCTTTGGCGCGAGCTTGAGATCGCTGGAATCACTCCCGTCCGTCTTCCCATCGTACGACAGGCCGAGGTTCCGACGCGAATCATCGGTACGTTAGAGCCGATGCGGTGGGGTTTTCGTCGAGCGTGGTACTACTGGGTTGCAGACGGCCCAGGTATTCCGCCCGCCTACGCGGCGGAATTGCATCGCCGCCACGGCAACGACGTTCGCGTCGACGGTCACTGCCTGAGTCCATCGCCGCTGAAGTGGCACAAAGGATTCGCAGTCGGCATGTACCACATCGACACCCCAGAAGGACTCAAGGCGCTCGCCGACACGATCAAACGTGTTTATACAGAGGCTCACGCCATGTTGGAGAAGGCATGACCGAGCGGATTTCGGCGGAGCAAAGCGCTCTATGAAGAAGCAGCTAGAGCTCGGCACCATTGTTGGCGGAGGGAAGTTCACCCTGCCACTCGATTTGGTCACCCGCACCCTGGCCTTGATAGCAATGCGCGGCGCCGGGAAGACAATTGCCGCCACCGACATAGCTGAAGAGATGTGCGAGGCTGGCCTGCCCTGGTGCGCGCTCGACCCGGTCGGAGTCTGGTGGGGCCTGCGTGTTAACCCCGACGGCTCACCCGGCGGCTACCCGATAGTGATCATCGGAGGGGAACATGCCGACCTGCCGCTCGAGCGCACGGCCGGGATCAAGATTGCAGACGCCATCATCCAGGAGAATATCTCCTGCGTGATCGATCTGTCGAGCGAGTCAAAGAAGGCCTGGCGGCAGTTCGTCGCCGACTTCTGCGACCGGCTGATGGAGCTGCGGCCGGCCGTTCCCCGCCACATCTTTATCGAAGAAGCTCCGGAGTTCGTGCCGCAGAAGCCGATGGGCGAGCAGAGGCGGTCGCTTGCTGCGGTGGACCGACTCATCCGCCTGGGCCGCAATCGAGGCTACGGCGCCACGCTCATCAGTCAGCGTATGGCAACCATCCAAAAAGATGTCCTGACACAGTGCGAAAGCCTCCTGGCCTTGCGGTCGATCGGTAGTCCCGACCGCCGGGCTGCTCAGGAGTGGATCGGCGAGTGCGCCAGAAACGCCGAACCTAAAAAGGCCGAAAAGTTCCTGGCCTCCCTCACCGGCCTGCCTGACGGCCAAGGCTGGTTCTGGTCGCCACAGTGGCTCAAACGCTTCGACCAGGTGAAGCTCCGGCTCCGCAAGACCTACCATCCGGGCGAGACCCGCTTAGTCGGCCAGGCGCCCAAGCAGGTCGCGCTCTCTGATGTGCACGACTTCGTGGAGCGCTTCTCGGCCGTGTTGGCCAAGCCTGCTCCAGCCAGCCGCCAGGAACCGAAGCGGAACAAGATCGCCGGCCAGATGCCGGCAGTGATGCCGACTGATCCGCAGGTGATGGAAGAATTGACGGCAGCCAAGCAAGAATCGGCGCGGCTGCGGGCGCAAGTAGCGGAGAAATACCGCGAGCTCGGCCAAGCCAGCTCTGTTCTGATGGCGGTCCGCAAAGTGATGGAGCCGCAATATCGGATGTTGCAGCAGCTCTTCGGCGAGCTGGAGGCGCATGCGCCCGGCGGCGGTGTCGCTGGCATCGATCCCACAGTTTTTGAAGTATGGAAGAAGAAGCTCGGGGCCGGGCCAGGCAAGTACATCGATGCCTTGATTGAAAAGGGCGGCGAAGGCACACGAGTTCAACTGAAGACGCTCTGTGGCTTCTCTCGGCGCTACGACCGCGATGTGGTTTCCAAGCTCACGGTCAACGGCCTGATCGAAAAGGACGGCAACCTCGTTCGTCTGCGATTGCCATGACCACGGCGACCACAACCAAAACTGCGAGCGCGCCGGAATCGGCCCGGGTGACGAAGCTGCGGCACGCGCATTTCCTGGCGGGCGTAGTCCACCGGCACTATCTTCGCGAACGCAACCACGACTCTCAGGGCGCTGTCCTCTCTTATTCATCCAAAACGCTGGGAGAGTTCCAGAAGGCGTTGATCCTCGAAACCGCAGCCAAGCTGGGCTTCCCGGTCCAGAGCCGCAAAGACCTGAGCGGAATGGAGCTGGGCGCCATCTGTGGCGCCCTGCGGAAGCAGATGGCCGAGCGCGGCATCGCCATCCCGCGCGCTCGCAAATCCCGTCGCCGGGGCGAGCTGGCGGACGATGCGAGCGCCACCCAAGAAGAGCAGCAGTTGATTCTCGACCTGCTGGGCCGCTGCATGACTGACCACAACTGGACCCAATCCCAGGCCGAGCAGTTCCTGCGCCGGCAGCTCCACCGCTGGAATCTGGGTTGGCCGGAGACCCACGGCCAGGCGCGTGCCGTGATGTTCGGCCTCAAGGCTATTCTGCGCCGCAACAAGGAGGCAGCGTGAGCTCCAAAGGCAGAGAGAATGTTTATATCTGCCCGGTCTGCGGCGGCTACACAACAACCATCGATGTTGATGATGGCGTCACGCCGATGTTCCTCCGTTGCCGTGCGACCGGCAAAGTGGGGGATTGCCCCGGCATGGCGGTCTCAGAGATGTATCCAGAAGGTCCACGACCGGCCCACATTCCCCCGCCGGCTTTTGAGTGGTATCGACCATCACCTGCCGAAGTCGAAAAGATGGAGCCGGACATGCAAGTCCACGTACGGGCAGGCGGGTTGGAACTTCGGCCCAGAACCAACTGAAGGAGGAAAAATGAAACGACTAATTCTAGTTACAGTTCTCTGCGCTCTCTGCGCCTCAGCGGTGTGCGCCCAAGAGCCGGTCGAGCCGGCCGCCAGTGTCACGCCGCCCGAGCTGACCGAACTGGAGCAGCTCACCCTCAAAAACCTGCTCCAAGGCTTCACCATCGCGCAGCTCCAGCGCCAGGCGGCCCAGCGCAACGAGGACGTCGCGCGCGGCGCTTTCTGGCGCGAGCTCAACCGCCTGCGCGCGGAGAAGAACGCGCCCGAGGCGGAGTTCACCTTCAACCCGCAGACCATGAGCTTCACGCCCAAGCCTGAGAGTCCTGGTGACGCGGAGAAACCGAAGGAGGAGTGATGGAAGAGGTTTACACCTGCACCTGTGGCTGCCAGGCTTGGAACCTTCAGGAAACCAAAATTCGCTGCATCAAATGCGGCAAATGTGTGCCCGCGGACGAAGTGATCTCCTACGATTTACTGATCAGCCCGCAAGAGTTCAACGCGCACATTCGCGCAGTCGAGAGCGTTAAGAAAGGAGTAGAATCGGGGTAGGCACCACCTACCAGGCGGGGACAAACAAACAGGCGGGGACCAGGAGGAGCAGAACTCCTATGCGTTTCCGCCTATTTTTGCGCTGCAGTGCAATGGTGGCGGCGGGGCTGATCGGGTCCCCGCCTGGCGTCTCCGCCGCCACCACAGTTATCGGCACGGTCAAAGACGCCAGCGGCACCGTGCTCGCCAGCGGCACCATCATCTTTCCAATCTCAGAAATAACTAGCAGGAGGTAGAGCTATGTCTGCAATGTCAGATTATCTGGAGGCGAAGCTCCTCGATCTAACGTTCAACAAAGTCGCGTTCACAGGCCCGAGCACCTATGTCGCCCTGTTTACGACCGCGCCAGCGGACGATGGGACGGGCGGCGTTGAGGTCTCGGGCGGGGCCTATGCCCGTCAGCTCGTCAAGGAGAACGCCGGCATCTCGCCCAAGTGGAAGCTGGCCGTGACCGAGGGCGGCGGGGGCTTCCTGGTCGACAACCTGGACGACATCGTCTGGCCGGCGGCGACCGCCGCCTGGGGCACGGTCGTGGCGGCGGCCATCTTCGACGCCCTGACAGTCGGCAACATGCTGGTTCACGGAAACCTGACGGTCGACAAGCCGGTGACCCAGGACGATACGTTCAAGTTCCTGGCGGGCGAGCTGGACAACATCTTCAAGTAGGACAGAGAGGTTCTTCGGGCTCGAAACGATATAGGCCTTGAGCCCAAAGAAGCGAGTGTCTTTCAGGTAGCTCAACGCCATGCGCCTGCTCATACAGTGGACGCTCAAGGAGCCCGCAAACTGGGTGCCGCTGGATAGCTCCGCCTGGGCGAGCTTGCCTAAGCTAAGGGAACCCCCACCCGGTAAGACCGGCGATAAGAACGTCAAGCCGGGCTGGGTCTATGACCTCAATGTGCAGGGCGTGAGGTTCAGCGGCAACGACCACTACGCGGTCGAAGAGACGGGCGGCGGGGCAATCCGTGTAACAGTTTGGAATGACGACCCGGACGACTGGCCCGAAGGAAGCAAGTACGCCCGCGTCTGGACGCTCTTGCCCTTGGCCCCGGACGACAAACTTGGCGGGGCCATCAACACGAAGCAAGTTCAAATTCTCTACGCGCAGGATGCGGCGAAATTCCCTACGGCTTTGCCCTGGGAAGATTTTTTCCCTATCCGTAACGCCCTCCTGGCGGCGGGACTGGAGCGGCATGGGGTTTGGGTTAGCGATCCAAAGTCCGAAGAACTCCTCGCGGCCCAGGAGCCGTGGGGCTGGCGACATTGGGTAGATCATCTATCGGAAGGCGAGAGCGACCCTGATCCTTCTGTGCTTGCGCCCGATAGGCGCAGGCTTAAGCAACAGCGCCCGTTGGGGCGCTATCGGAAGCCCAAGGGAACGAGAACGTACTTCGGGAGGAGCGATCTGCGAGGTACAGGCATTCACCTAGCCATTGAAGAGAATGCTTTTGAGACATCTGCTGGCCCCGGCGATTCCGAAACGGTCTTGGTTCCCAAGGCCGAAGGGAAGATGGCTTTTGCATTTACCACCCCGAATACTGAACCCGGCAGTGCCGACTGGCCCGATGGCAGCCCCGAACCGTACGAGGTTAAGTTGGATGTCTCAACGGCAGAGGCCGACATCGACTATGGCCTGCTAGACCTTCCTGGTGCCGTGGGACACTTTGCCCGCGTCAATAGCTCCCTTACCACCGACCTGGAAACTCACCCGCAAGCAGAGGGATTCTTTGAGGGAACGGGCATCAAGACGGCGACCTATACGGGCACCTGGGCAGCCGGGAACGCTACTGACCGCTTTGAAGCCCTCGTGGCGGCCCGGAACACAAATGCCCACATGGATGAATCTTTTGGGCTGACTTTCGACGCAGACGCTTCAGCCTCCGGGCCGTGGACGGCAGTTGGGGGCGATGTAACCGGTGCCGCCATCCTAACCGGCGCGGCTACGGTCAACGCGAGGGCGCGGCTCCTGGCCCAGGCCAAGGCCGTCGTTACCGGCGCCGCTACGATCATCGCTCTGGCGAGCACGATCATCGTGGGTCAGGCCTCCATCGAGGGCGCCGCCACGGTCGCGGCGGCGGGGAGGGTTGACCATCAGGCGCGAGCGGTCGTGACCGGCGCTGCCACGGTCGCGCCGGCCGGAAGGATTGAGCGCGAGGCTAAAGCCTCGATCGAGGGCGCGGCCACAGTCGCGGCGCGGGCGACCAATGAAGTCCACGCGCGGGCCGTCGTCGAGGGCGCCGCCACGCTTAGTGCGTCGGGGACCACGGGGACGGTTATCACGGGCGCTGCCATCCTTGAGGGCGCCGCTACGGTCACTGCGCGGGCCGCGCTCACCGCCCACGCGCAGGCCTCCCTCGAGGGCGCGGCCACGCTTAGCGCAATTGGGACGGTACAGGGAGTTCAGGAGGGCGCGGCCGTCATGGAGGGCGCGGCCACAGTCGCGGCGCGGGCCGAGCTGACCGCCCACGCGCGGGCCTCCATCGAGGGCGCTGCCACAGTCGCGGCCCGGGCCGAGCTGACGATCGCCGCCAAGAGCGCCATCACGGGCGCCGCCACGGTTTTGGCCAGGCCGGCAGGAATCACTCGCTCGGCCGCCGTGACCATAATAGGCGCTGCGTCGATCTCTGCCGTCGGGACGCTGATCATCGGCGAGGTAGGCGAAGCAGAAGAGGGCTTTTCCGTGCCAGGGCGACCTCAAGGTTTCAAGATGGTGCGCGCACAAGGATTCGTCACACGGAAGCGAAAGCCAGGTTTCGAGACCGTGCGCCCACAAGGATTCGGCACGCGGAAGCGAAAGCCAGGTTTCGATACGTAGGAGGAAACATGGTCATAGGTACCATCCGAAAACAGCCCTTCGAAGAGCTCGACCGCTTTGTGGATTTCAGCAACGATTTGCCCGACTCCAATTTGGCATCGATCGTAGGCGTAACCGCAATAAAGAAGAGCGATGGAACAGACGCAACCTCCGCCGTTATCGAAACCATTAGCCCCGCGCCTTTCATTCCGCCCGGTACCAACAAGGTCCAGTTCCGCGTCAAAGACGGAATCGACGGCGAAATCTACAAGATCACGGTCAAGGCGAGCGGTTCGGGCGGCCAGAAGCTGGAAGCAGATGTTTGGCTCAACGTAAAGGAGGAGTAGCGAGTTATGCCAAGACTCCTTTACAGCAAGAAAGGGCTGAACCCCTAGATGAGTCGCCAGCCCTGCTCGTCGCCGCTCACCTGCGGAAACTTCCACTGCTCGATCTGCTTCCGCCACCTCAAGCACAGGCACCAGCGCCACTGCGGCTTGCGCTGCCGGACGATTGCGCGGAGCATCCGGCTGGTGCGCGCAACCTGCGAACATTGCGGGCATCGGCAGTGGATTCCACACAGCGCGATACGCTCCAGGACCCCCTCCAGAAAGCCACGGAGACGCGCTGGAAGGCCCCGGCCACGCCGTGTCCACAAAAAGAGGCTGTGAGACTACCCCCCAACCGCCAACCACAAGATGTTGTGGTGCTTCCCGGCGAGGCACAAGAGGGGAAATGAAGCTGACCAAGCTCCTCTACCGCTACCAAGAGGCAGCCCAGTTGCTGTCGGTGTCCACCGCCACCATCCGTCGCCTGGTCGAGGAAGGCAAGCTCACCCGCGTCTTGACCCGAGGCAGCCGCCGGAGCGCCCGTATCACCGCCGACTCCCTCGAGCGCTACGTCTCACAAATGGAGCAATTGAACGGCTCTGCCCTCAAACCCACCTAATTTTTTGTTGCCTACGCGCTCCTACGCGCCCCATGACGTATCACGCCCCTCTTGACTTTGTGCCATGCTTTAGTCGTTCTGACTGAGAAAACAATTGGCGTTGTATGGTAAGCCCC
>LAZR01001335.1_pt1 | contig 15704 bp, 25 predicted proteins | sample 329461 | NCBI WGS metagenome assembly LAZR01 (sample SAMN03002196, study PRJNA259156) | marine sediment metagenome | biome: sea floor; feature: Hydrothermal impacted sediments; material: marine sediment; isolation source: Loki non-amplified sample from Loki's castle hydrothermal vent sediment ...
TCGGAATTAGTGCTGAGATCAGATACGCCCCTTGCAGCAGTTTGTGATTCTAAAATCCGTGCTGCTCTCTTTGCGTGATCTTTCTCGGCCTTCGGAACTTCAACCTTACTGTTATATCCACGTGCAGTTGACGCGGTTTCCGTACTAACTAATCCTTTTTCCAGATCTGAATGTATTGTTTCGGGATTGCTTGTAACATATTCAGCTTCTTCAATTTCACTAATAATATCAGACATTCTTTTCGGAGACACTTGAGTGTCTAATACTTTACGTGCAATTGATTTTGCAATCTCTTTCTGTCCGGTTTTTGACGGTATAGCGACTGAAATTACACTTAACTCTTTGGCCTCAGCAAGTCTGCTGGCTACACTTTTTAGGGCATAACGTTCAGGATACGTAATTGTAGGTTTTTCTTTCGTATTTTCATAGATGCGATAAAATTCCGCCATCTGGCGTTCACCATGTTCTAAAACCATACCTAAAAAGCTCAAACCACTTTCCAGTCCATGTTCATCCATCTGCTTCGATTCAGCAGACGCAAATTTAGGCTGAACTGCACTTAATGCTAGATTCACTAATACACGAATATCATCTTTTAACTGTTTTTGTTTTTCCATTGAAACTGTCAATGGTTCACCCGAGGGGTGTATAAACATAGGAGGATCTAATCCTGCTGGGTATGTTCGTCCTACTGTCCCACCGATGTCTGCTTGTCGCCGGCCATCACCGTCTTCATCTTCTTGACTTTTAAGATGTGGTGATTGTGTATGACTTTGCTGTTCCACATAAAATGGAAAATTCGATTTAAGTGAATAGCTAATATCACTAGACTCAAGGTTAAGTAAAGCGATCTGATGATTAGCAATGTCCTTTAATAGTGAGTGGTTCAATTCAAAAAGAGTAAAAGGAATCTTTTCAATGTCCAAAATGACTTCAAAATCAGACTCTATCCCATTCGAATCAATTTGTACACCGTCATCATTATATAAACGAATTTTAACGCCATCATCACTATGTGTTAATAGCCGATATCGTATAAGATCCTTATCCGGTAGAAATACGATATCATCGAATGTCAAAACAGTTTCACGTAACAGTAACATATCAAATTCAACAAAATCTCCACGTACAGCTAGACGCCAATTTCTAATATCTTCTGCCTTATACACGTAAAAATAAGGATGATCTTTACGACTATCATTTATAGAGACACCATCAATTGCTGGCATATCTGTGTATACGCCAATTTTACCCATATTCAACAGTTCAGGTAATACTGCATTGCCGATAAAGAAATTCATCGACGCACCCTTTAAGTCAACACCGCCAGAAAGGCCGTTAATAACTTCTTGATAGCTTGCACTGCCGTCCACCCTCGTAATATCTACCATTCGTTGAAAAATAGCATTTTTAATATCAACAAGTGACGCTGAAGCGAAGCCGGGTACGGGTGATATCAACTTTCTTGCTTCAAAATCAAGCGTACTTTCCCTATCGCTAAAACTTTTAAGATATTCCTCAATAAAATCTTCCCCGCCCTCTGAGACAAATCTATATTTTCTCCAATCCAGAGTTAAATTGAAATAGTCTGGGTGTATTGAATTCGTTATATTAAAGGTAGATTCGGACATTTTTATTCGTTGTTAATGCTGCGGCTAATGGTAAAGCGATTTCCGCATAACAATGGGCGTGTGCTAAATGGTCAGGACCCATATTTCTATATTCACCCATAGGGTTACCGTATTTATCGGTTTTATAGTGTTTCACTAAATTCTGAATATGTTCAGGATATTCTTCTGATAAGTCTTGAGGTAATGTGATTGTTTTAAGCCGAAATCTATTTAATGAAACATCTAACCATGATGTACGATCTACAGTAATTTTATGCTGCTCGGTACTTGGGTCAATGGTAATCATTTTACCCATTTGCCCACGTGCATAGAAACATAATAGGACATGACCCCAATATTTACATGCAAATTCATACGCCTTACGTCTATCAGGTTGAGCATCAATGACGCATTTTAATACTTGATATTGTCGCATAAGTACATCAAGATCTTCAAAATCAACGACTTTGCCTTCAGCTAAAACATTTGCCTTTGCACTCATATTTAGATCATTACCTAGAGACTCAAAGTCCCAAGCTACAATCTCATAGTATAACCAACGCCCTTGATCTACGCCCATAGTTATGATTTTATTATCAGGAAGAGGATCGTCTTTCCGACGTGAACCTCTAGCACGATTTACTTCATGCGCTTGTACCTGAGCACCCTTAACAATGTGGGGCAATCCTAGTTTTGAATTAAAAAATTCTTGCTCTGATGCTTTGTCAATAAGACCTTTGAAATATAATTTTACTACTTCTTCTGGCCGCCTTTTTATTGAATATAATTGGTTAATATAGAAACCCCGGACATCTAATGAGGCATCACCGTAGGGCGTCCATTTTCCATCAGCTAACCAGATTGTTTTTGTTTCATGGTCTAATTTATGTTTGCATTTTGGACATTGTAAATGTGAATCTTCACAATTACTGTGGTGATCGCCAATGATTTTAATAGCATCAGGCCAAATTAATTCTATTATTCTCGAACAAAAAGGGCAGATAAATTCATAATGCTCTTGTGTTGACTCTAAAAATAATTCGTTAATACCTTCATTTGGCAATGTAGGCGTTGAAATTTTCCAAATTTGTGGGTTTTCTCGACCTGATGTACGCTCTTCTGCTAATGGAATGTTATCCTGATTCATTTCATCAAGTTCGTCAAATACAATAAAAGCAACAGGAATGCTTTTTAATGCAGAACGACTGTTTGAGCCCCGGATATAAAGATTAACTGCACCGGCTCTCTTATGTCCAACATTTTTAACTGAACTGAACATACTAGATATATGCGTCGATAGTTCGATAGCAGGATCAAAACGGGCGGCACTAAATTCCGATGCGTCCGGCGTTTTAGCCGGGAGGACGTACAAGCAATCGAGATTTTCTATATCAATTTTATACAAAGTTATATTTAGTGCCGTCTCTGTATATCCCATTTGAGCGGATTTTTGTCCAATATTAACTGGAGCTAAAGAATCATGCATATCTAACGTCCACGGGGCTGGCCCTGGTCCCCACGGTCCAGGATGCGGTGGGCCCATGATACGGTACAAGCGTGCCCATTTAGAACACGTTCTAATGGCTTTACGCTGCAATCCTCTTGCAATCGTTTGTCTGAATACGTCTGCTAGCATTAAGCTACTTTAGCCAGTTCATTGAGGAAAAGTATAGCAAAATATGCAAACACACCAGTTATAATTAATCCAATGATTAGTCCGAAGACGAATTTTACCATGTTAAAATCCGTATGTTAAAAGGTCTAAATACACGCAATAGGTCAGTAATGCTACAGATCCCCGAGGCAGAGACCTAATACATCAGCTATAGTATACAGAATATATTTCATCATCAGCAACCTGTTGAACAATGTGATACTCTTGGAATTAAAAATCGTCTTTCTGAAGGATAATTATTCATACGTTTTCCAATAGATCTAGGTATTTAAGGAGCATGTAACCGAAAATCGAGGCCATAGCAACAATGGCAAAAGCATTGACGATAGTATAAATTAGATTATCCACTCCGAAGATACAGGATGCAGGAATTGCAAGATAGTGATTCAAACAATATGGACATCGACTTAATTTACCGAGCACTGGAACAGGCTCCAGTAGTACCCTAATCGGTCTGAACAAAGATGACAAACAAATAGTCGTTGAAAATGTAGCTATAGCTAGTGAGACAATAATTAAATTCATTGTAGTGCCTCCCGGATAACTTTCAATGGCCGGAACCCGACAAGTCTAATAACCCAGCCATCCTTTTTGATTATAATAATTGTCGGGTATTGATAAATTGTATACTTGTCAAGTAGGACTTGTACTCTAGGCGTTGGGTAAGTGGCGTTGATAATTTCAAAATTAAAGCCATTGGCATTCAATTGCATTATCAAGGGCTTTTGCAATGTGCAAAAGTAGCAATTGTCAATGCCAAAGTAGTACAGTTCCACTTTACTATCTGAGGCTTGTGCAGTGTCTAATGAGAAAAGCATTGTTAAAACAAGAGTTACCACCAATGCGGCTAAAACTGTGCCAGCTACTTTAATTACTTCCATATTCTGTAGTCCTCTTTTTCAAGGTTAGTTAATGTGTTAATAGCGTAACAATCTCCATATTTAGAGATCATTTGTTCTAATACTTTTTTATCGACCCAAATAGATCCGTCAGGTTGATTGTATCCTTTTGGACCTTTAACCCAGTTTTTACCCCAAGAACTCAGGATACAGCCGCCTTTTCGTCCACTGTCTTTTATTCCAATTAAGAGCCACGCGTGTGCCCATGATCCATTAGGTTCAGCGAAACCGTCTCTATCTCTCGTTAAAATATTAACGTTACGTGGTGGATCAAATCCAACCATTGAACCGAGTATTACCGGCTGTAACGAAGAGATAGCGTCTCTAGCTTCATCCCATGTTGATACAAAAGTCGCTGTTTTAATTTTATGTTTACTACATTCTTCAAGTAATGGTTCTGGGATCTTGTTGCCCATAATGACACACTTATTGTAGTTATAGTGGGTAAAATCCATTATACTATAATCTTTTCTGAATAATACTCCGTACTCTCGCATAAATTCAACAGTTTCAGAGATTGCTACACCGCCATAATTCCGGCCGCCAACAACAGAACGTCCGCCAATATGTAAAATTTCTGTAGCTATCGGTCCTTTATATGTTGACTGCTTGAATAAATATTGTAAAATTTCAACAAGTTCTACGCCCATCCCGCTTGCTTTACTTGTACAATCGGGTCCCTGTTGATTGAGCGGAAATAATGGGATCTGTTTACCCATTTGATAATATTTATAAATTAAAGAGATTCTATCTTCCCCTTGACCAACGACAGCACTGTGACTGTTAGCGAACTTAGGCGTAATAACATCGGGCTTAGATGGCGGACGCCATCCAAACTGATTAGATGTGTGCCCTATTCCGATTCCAGTCCCAAGAGCAAAAGCTGCCGCGGTTTTGAGAAAGTTACGCCGCTCCATCTGCTGCCTCCAGGGCTCTAGCAATCTCACGCCACGTGATCGCATGGTCATTAGGTGGTGAAGCCTCAAGATACTCTTGTAAATTCCGAAGAAATGGCTTCCATTTATCTATTGAATCACCTAAGGCATCCGTTGTTGACCAAGCAGTAGCTTCAACGATTTCATCGGTTGTCGTAAGCGTCCCATTCTCAATGATTCTTGCAATTGAATTAAAAGATTGCACCAACTTAATCATTTCATCATGGGTACGATCCATTGGAAGCCAGTTAATAATTTTCTCTTGTAGATCAGATACCGCGATATTAGAATCATAACCAAGAGTTAGAATATGAAAATACTGAACAAGTTTACCATTAAGATAACCTGAAATAATAATGGTGTAACACTTCTTATCGCCATTGCCTGTAAAAATTGCTTTTCTACCATTATCAATTATTCTAAAGTTATTTGTTTTTGGGAGAATGCCCCAAGACATATATGAAACAGACGACTCAGAAGCATCGAGTAGAACCATTTGTCCCGGTTGAAAAAGTTCGGGGGCATTAAGCGTAATTTGACAGACATCATGTTCAAAACTATTAATAATTAGACGCGTAGACGCAAATACTAACATACCGCCAGTCAACACAATAGCTATAATTAATATATTTTTCATTAATTTAATCATTGGATCGGCACCTTTACTACATTGGGACAAAAATCGAACATACCCACATTGTAAATCCAATAGCAAGAGCGGCAGCAATATAAAGTCCTAGCTTCATTAACTCATATTTCATTGGATCGGTACCTTGGTAACCATTCTCAAAGCGATATTGACAACAGCAACAATTGCTCCGAATACTGTAATCAGCATCGGATTATCTGCTACCACATTGGTGCCCGCCATAGCTGTTACAGCCGCTCCAACCATAACTAACATATTAACCCAAAAAGTTTTCGAACTAGTTAGTTTCTTACTTATTTTACTCATGGTACACGTCCTCTAGTGCTTGGAGTTTAATTTTATGCTCTTTAGCGATCTGTCTACAGTAATACGGATCAACATCTACTAAGGTACATTCTCTATTTATCCGTTTACATACACGTAATGTAGTTCCTGTTCCTGCGAATGGGTCACAGACTGTCCCATCTTCAGGTGTAGACAATCTAATACATTTTTCTACCAATCCTTCGTGAAGCTGGGTAGGGTGCCACTTCCTCCGCTGTAACGAGTTGCCTGTGACCCTGGGAAAGTCGAAAACGTCTCCCGGTACTCGACCATCTGGATTTGCTCTTTTGTCGCCAAGACGTTGACGCTCTGATTCTATTCTGACTTGATTAGGATAGATTTTAACCCTAGGATAGGTCAGTCGTCTGAGTCTCCACAAAGGTCGGTGATTATTCCCAAGATCATGGTTATTATGTTGGCCGAAGGTAAAAGTTTGTACGCACGGCTTAACTTCAAATTGTTGGTATTGTGATAAGATATTTCCAACAGAGATCGTCCATTTAGCATTGAAACTCAACCAAATAATATCCGCTGAATTAATGAAACAATTAATCCAAGTCTCAAAGAGTCTAAGATACTCAGGATCACTAAGGTTATCATCATAGTTATTATAGCTGAGACCGATGTTATCCGGAGGGTCAGCGAAGATACAATCGAACTTAGGTAGTCCGGGTAAAATATCAAGGCAGTCGCCACAAATTATATTAAACATCTTTTAATGCCTTAAGTATTTCTTCGCTTATTTTATCTAATTCTTCTTCGTCAGTAATGTAGTTGCCAATAATTTGTACTATTATTTGTGCAAACTGTAATGCTTTGTTACGATCCAATAGATTCCCGAGTTTAGATTCTAATTTATTACAACTAACAACTACCTTTTCCACCTTCATAATAAGGTCACTTAACGGAGACGACATTAACATAAGATCATGTGAATCCTTACAGGTATTTATTCTTTCCTCAATCATAATCCGAAGGATGGCGATTTCGTCTCTAAGATTAGTAATATTGTCATTATTCCCAAGCTCAGCTATTCGAGCTTGGAATTTTGATAATCGGTAGTTACGAAGTTCTCTATTTTTATTTGCTTGGTGGGCCATATTACCCCCATGTGCAGGACAGAATTCAGAATTCTCTACGGCACGCAGGTTACATTGACCTGGACCAGATATAGCTTGGCACCTATCTAGATCCTCGTCCCCGGCACGTTCCCATTTTGCTACAAAGTCAGACATCGGTTAATTTTAGAATTAAAGGATATTGAAATCATAAGAGATCATTTTTCGACAATAAACATTATCAATCTAGTGATCTTTATCTACAGTATACTATGCGATTTATCCGAAATTTTCCACGGAAAATTTTTATTTTATTGATATTCTTTTTTGGCGAATAGTGATCTCAAAAATTTTAGATAACCCTTCCTCTAACCAGAGCGGCAGCCCTCCTGGGGGGGTGGGTGACTTGCTACGTCGGAAATAACCCTCCCACTAAGCCACTAAGCCACTAAGCCACTAAGCCACTAAGCCACTAAGCCACTAAGCCACTAAGCCACTAAGCCACTAGTGATTGTATAATCATTAGAGGCTTAGAGGCTTAGAGGCTTAGAGGCTTAGAGGCTTAGAGACTTAGAGGCAAGATACTTGGATACTTGGATACTTGGAGGCAAGATACTTGGAGGCAAGATACTTGGAGGCAAGATACTTGGAGGCTTAGCTTCAGGTAAACCGCTAAAACTCGATTTCACTACCCCGGACGAAAAATATGGGCGGAGGTAAAATCGAGCCCTATCGCGCCAATAGAATGGGACAATAGAAAAGCCCCATAGGTGGGTGTACCTATGGGGCTAATGTGTTAGCTTGTGGAGGATCAAGCTAAAAAACAGCGAGAGAACTAGACAGGCACTTCCTCGGATATCTCATGCACGAGAATATCATTGATAGGTTCAACATCTGCAACATGCCCATGGGCGTTAGCAACTAGCCCCTCGAATTCTTCCTTACCTAAAAGAGCCTCGATAGCCCTAAGAGTAAACAATGCCGACTCGCCTTTAACGATCTCAGCGTCAATGTCGGCAAGGTTCCCATCCGACTGTCGAGTCACAACTAACAACGCCCCCTTCAACGCTTTTGATTGTGCGCCTTGACTACGCTTAACCGCTTCAGCCGGGGTTAAGTCCTTGGCGGACATGCCATCGTCGGTGGCATCTCTTTCCGTTGGCGGTGCAATCGCATCTGTCCAAGCTCCCATAAAATCAGGACCGTCGCTATTGGGGAATTCCGTGTATTCCTTGTTATACGCCTTGTACAAATTGGCTATGTCCGTACACCTGACAGCGGTGCTCCCCTTTCCGTCAACAAATAGCTTTTGATACTCGTCTTGTACGAACATCGGAAGACGGGCCAAGTTCACGCGAACCTGAACATACGACCGATTCGGCTTGCCCTTATCCTTGCCCCTCTGCTTGAACAGACCCAGCTTGACAGCGATGCGTTCTTGCGTATCAATACCAACCTGAACTAGTTGCCGAATGGCCAAGAAGATCGACCAGTCGTCGAGTGGAACCCGATCCTCATCAGATGAGTGGTCGATCCTATGATCAACCTCCTCCTCCTTGGTAAGGCCCTTGTGCACGATGGCAGGCACCTTGCCCGTTGACAAAATACGGCGGTACTCGTCCGGTTCATTTTCTCGCAACCACACAAGGCCCAAACCACGACGGTTGCCCACCAGAACATGGTAAACAGTATTTCCGTCAACCTCTTTTTCGGACACCACAAGCGGGTGGTTCAGTTTGAATCCATGACGCTTGAAACTCTCCACCATTGCCGGCAATTGCAAACACTCGGGAGTTCGCACATTGTCCGCGAAAAACAAACGTTCAACGTCGACTAGTCGAGTACACTGATTCGCCATGATAACACCTTTCACTGAAAGAAACGAGAAGCTACAGCTACACACTATAGCATGGAACGAACAACATCAAGTAGAATAATCAGTCGATTCGATGCCAATTGCCTCCCTTTTTCTAGATTGAAAACTAAACGGCCCACACTATCGAATCGGAATTGCCCTAGAATCACGCCATGTTCGTAGAGAAATGCAAACCCTTTGGGGCGATGCACTCTGATTCTGCAGTCCCACTCATCGAACGTAACGCTAGATACGATCATTTTACACACTATGGGCTAGACAATCGTCGGCCATTTCAAGGCTCAACAGAATAGACAGCCAAGCGTCTGGATTCTCTTCAGCCCATAGATTGGCTTCGTACAATTCAGCGGATAGTTTTTCCGGATCGGTCATTGCTTTGCCTCTACTGCAACCCATACGGCCAAACGATCCTTTACGGGCACATGCGAAGCAAAACCCTCGAAAACAGATTCGGCAGATCTTGCGTCAGTGGAGTCTAATAACCAGAGAATGGCGTCATCCGTCAAATTGTATTTTCGGCCTGATTCGGTGCGAATGTTCATCAGTAAGGCATCCTTGGACTCATTGTTGTCTGTGCGATTGCGGCAACGATAACGACGACTGCAAATCCGAGTAAGATGATCATTGTTTTTCTCCGTGGTAGTTGCTTCTTGATTCTATTAAAGTATACACCACAACCAGAGAAAGTCAAGTTTACCAAATTGCCATCCACGGATTTTGTCAGAATAATTCTGAAATTATCCGATTGTGCCGGTTATTATCCAGGTTTGACTATCCCCGTACAAGTGCCGTCTAACCACACAACAGAATTGCCATTCCGTTGTCCAACGGTTGCTCCCTTTTTGGCCCACCAAACTGTATAAGCCTCCGGACTAATATAATCAAACGGTCCCGGCTCGTCACGGTGGATAAGCTGGGATTTTACTAGTCTAGCTATCAGCCTACAGACATCAGATTGTGAAGCCAGAGCATTCAACACAATGTTATTTGCACTAATGCCTATTGGGTTCACTTCACCTGATTGTAAGCTACAATCGCACATAGGCGAAAACAGAGCCAAGCGGGGATTCTGTGATAGCGGGGCGGACTTATCAATAACATAGCCACCCTCAGCAAGATGATAGAAAAGCCCTATTAAATCCGAGTTGCTGTACGTGATATGTATATTCGATTTCTGACCATGGCAGCCCGCCAAGCCAATAGCCAAAATGGTCAAGTTATCATTCCTCATTATTAACCTTTCTGCAATCCTCGCCAATTCTGGACGATCCGGTCATTCGATCGATTTGGGACGATCCATACATTTGTTCGATTCGGGACGATCCGGTCATTTGTTCGATTCGGGACGATCCGGCCATTTGTTCGATTCGGGACGATCCGGTCATTAAAACAATTCTGGAATTCTTCATAAGACATATTCGCGCATTGCCCGTGAGAATCCAACACCCACCTAGTAAAATCTGGCGTGAATCATCGACAATCATATTACCGATTCGACGCATCATTGTTTCCTTAGCCCGCTGTTTGATATGCTCGTTCCACCAGCTAGGGAGATCGGGCTGGTCGACCTTGAAAACATAGCTAGATAGATCGTCGAACCTTAGATCAATCGGGGTGCACTCAAGTTTGACCAGATCACGGCCATTATCGGCAAGATCTTTTAGTTCAATGATATCAATATGATTATCTGTATATTCCGCTGGGAATATCAAATCACCATTAGGTAAACAAATCGCCGAAAACGTGTTACACATAGTTTCTCCCAATCATATCTGTGAGGGCCAGGAATTGATTTCTTCTAGTACGTTATCAGGAATGGGTTTGTAGATCCAACGTGTGCCGTAGGTATAAGTAGACTTAGAAAAACCGCCCTTTGCCTGAGAATCTTGCGGTATATTCACGATTAACAGATCCAAGGATTCAAGATATTCACAAACCTGAGAATAATTATACTTGAAGCCGGCTTCGAGCCAATCCCCGATAGCAGTCTCCTGAACAGGAAGGCCGGCAATCGCATCATTGAGATGGTATACACTCCAAACGTCAACAATACGTCTAACTAACGTATCATCGGGATATGTTTGCTCGATTTCCTTAAGGCATTGGCCATAAGCGTCAAGATACTGGCCGCTGGCGGCAAATACGGGACCAAACTCCCCTTCTCGTAATTGCCAATTGATTTTCATCTTATAGGCAATACGGTAGGCGCCTTTTCGCATAGTATCCATCAGTTACCTCCAGTTAAATGGCCTATTCTATTATAAGTATATCACACTACCCGCGAAAGTCAAGTTAAAATCTCAAAATACTTAAAACACTGATATGATTACAATGATTACAATGATTACAATAATTACAATAATTATAATCATTACAATAATTATCATTATCATAATGATAATGATTATGATTATGATTACATCGTTAATAACGCTCAAACAAGTATTTTACGCGTACCGCCACGTCCAAACAAACATCTTGAAATTACGCGTACCGCCACGTCCAAACAAACATCTTTAATAATTTCAAAATCAAAAGTACGGGATCATTTTTCGCCAAAAATAAATATCACTCCCTAAGGGCCTCAGACTTTAAGCCGATTGATAGTGCGTCAAGACGCCAAGAGCCAAGAGTCGAGAAGCTGAGCTACTGAGAACGATCCTAGTGTAATAGTGGCACAATAGTGGCACACTGGAACCGAGTAATAGTGGCACACTGGAACCGAGTAGGCCGAAGCTGAGAAGCTAAGAAGAATTACGGCTGTCAGGAAGTGAAAGTAATGGGGGACACAGAGGACTTACGTCAATTCCAAAAAAGGGCGACCCTAGAAAACAAGGCAATTACGTGAATTGCCCTTACTAGTACCCACTACTCTATATATAAATAATTATTATTATTATTATTATATAGAGAAGTATAGAACAGTAGTAAGCGTAACTGTCAACTCCTTACCAGTTAACGACTTACAATTACTCCCTCTAATGGGGTTATAAAACAGTGATAATACAGTTGCCCATTTTTGATCTCAGCGGTCAATTTAAGGGCCCTATTATCAGGGTAACCTACACTTTTATCGTAAACTGTAATGATCATTAGTTTAACTCCTTAAAAAATTGATTAAATAGAAAATCAAAAGACTAATCAAAGGATCAATAGTCAATGCAACTAGGCTTCCAATAATCAATACTATTCTAATAAACAACATCTTCCTGATCCTCAACTTTTCAACTTTTTTACTCAACTCAGTGATATTGGAATCAATGCTCCATTGGTACTTGTCGCCTCCGTAACTTAGAACCAGAGTAAATCCCGTTAAAACTGCCGCTACCGTGGCACCAGGCAACTCGTATCTTACAGCTAGGGCTACCCCGACACAAATATACACAAAAGCCACCCTAAGAAAGTAGTAGCTCTGCTCTTCGTATCTTCGTATATTATGCTCAAGGATCTTTAATTTCATTATTTTACACATTTTACGTCAATATTTGGTAAAGAGTGTATTATTATTTATCCAGTATAATTCATAGCCATCAACATGTTTCTCCCACCTTATCAAGCTACCCACCTTATCAAGCTACCCACCTTATCAAGCTACCCACTTCAATTGACAATTCCCCGACATTAACAACCCTGTAAACGTGTCTTACTCTATTACCGTCGAGAAACATTTTTAACCTACATTTACATAAAATTGAACGTACTTAGTATGACCGTCTATTTTAACCGACATTGGCTTAGGGCCATTGCCGTAATATATAGTGACAGTGTAAATGACATTGAATATATGACGGTAATTTACTGTCGATTTACCTTCAATTGCTGTACAATTCACGCCTTTAGGCGAAGTAAAGTATTCACAGTATTGTCGGCCGCCAATGAAATTTGAATGTGTCATATAGAAAATTCTGGTATTACCTATGATTTCGACATTAGTGGTCTCAAACCCGGGAATACCCCACTTGTAGAGGTATTCACTAAGATCAAATATTCTCGACAATTCACATACATTGAGAATTGTCGTCTGTATATTCATTTTATTACCTTGTAGTACAGTACCACTACTATAAAGAACACATTCAAAAGGTAGTTAAACATCATCCAGGGCACAAAGCCATAGTCCACTAACACTTGAATAATGTAACAAACCTCACCAATTATCCACAGTGCCAAGAATACAGAATTTACATTATTAGCATGTTTATTAACATAGCAAGACCATGCTAATGGAGCACCGCAGATAGCAAAAGCAATTGAACCGATCCACCCTAACATTCTACACATTCTACACATTTTACACATTCTACCCACACATCAGGGATATCTTCATTGTAAAATATTTCACATCCGACATGTATATGGCCGCGACATTTTTTAACCCGAATTAAATCACCGTTTTCATACTTACAGTTATTACTTTGGACAACTTGGTAATCGACATTAGAAACGGTGTCTCTAAAGTGGATTGTTTTTATTTTCTTGATCTCCACACCCGGAATTTCACCGTAACGATATGTGGACCAACCACCAGGCCGAAGAACATCTATACAATCGGTACAGTATTTAACATTAATAATCTCACCGACTCTGAAATCAGAACATTCACTGCTTACTATTTCGTACTTGCCGCTAGGATTCTTATCACCAAGATGCATCTTCCTTAGAATACCCGCCAGTTCTCCCCAGTCAATTTGGGGCTTATAGTCACTCTTAAGTTGCTCAATTAGACTTGGTACAGTACAGTATCTAGCAACATGTGTCCAATGAGGTAGATGTTTACCAATTCTCTCTTTTATAATAGTTGTTTCTTTATTCATCTTAGACTCCTGTAATAAGACTAGGTATCCCGAACTTTGCAAACAAAATCACAGCAATTACAGCGGCAGCAAGCATTATCCACTTAATATTGCTAGTCAATTTAACGAAGAATGCTCGCCTTTTCTCTTTTCTTTCTTTCCTTACAGCCTTCTTTTCTTCACGTTTCAGTATTCTATTTCTCCGGTCTCTCGCCCGGAATCGACCTTTATCGCCAACACCACCAACACCACCACCACCAACACCAACACCACCAACACCACCAACACCACCAGGACCACCAGGACCACCAGGACCAATTTCCAGATCTTCGGTAATTTCAACTCTATTATGACTATCAGATTCCGGATCACGACGTCGCTTAAAAGGTCTAAACATTTTACTCTCCTATTAGTAGTATCAATTATACTCCAATTAAAGAAACAATCTCACTCTGTTAAAACACACCAGTATCCCACACCATTCAACTCACACGTAGATTTCATGCATCAATTCAGTGATCATTTTACACCTATGATTTTGCTGTAAATTTTAGCATATTCTTTACCCCAACATTCACTGTGTTCGACGCCATTGCAACGGATATGCGCCCATTCGTGTATTAAAATCTCGATAGGTTCGCCTGTATTCTTATCGATTGATATTGTAATCTGATTGTCACCATATGTAGTACGACCCCAGTCTTCTAATTTAACTAGTCTACGGATCACGACCTTACGATGTACAGGAAATTCTTGCCTTAAAGTCTTGACTTCTTTTTCAAATTTGTCCATGTTTTTGACTCGCTATTAACTTGTTAAAAACTTAAATTGGTCGGAAAGATCCTTGTCTTTTTTCAACATTTTAAGGAAATCATTAAGTTCCAACTCACCTTCATAAGTACAAGCATTAACAGCTTTTCTAACTTGGATCAGAGATTCGGCTTTCAAAGCGTCTTTTTCAAAGTTAAACATTTCACCTGAACTTATTCGCCACCCAGTAATTTTTTCAACAGCCATGACTAATCTCCTTGGTTAAAGAACATCCAACGATTATCATTATCTGTTAGTTTACCACTGTCAATGCACCTAAGATACTTTTCAACTTGATCCCAAGTACTGAAAATCATGCTAGGCGGTAGCATAGCTAATATCCATGGGGGAGTGTGGCAGCGGCCTTGTGCGATTCGGGTAATAATTGGCTTATTTTGCTGATTAGCTAATGTTACTTCCTCCCATGTCCCTACAGTGTAAACATCTGTATCCACATTAACGATTAGAAAATCACTAATAGTGACTAACCTAATGTCTACGGCTCTAATAATATCTAATCCTTCTTTAGCGGTATAAAGACAGCCCTGACTAATCAATTCACGCTGAGCTTCAGGGTCTTCGATCGCTATATCAGTAGGCTTATCGTAGGGATCAAAGACTCGTACCCCTAGACTCTTAAGCATAGGAGTTAAATAATTTCTCCATGTTTCCGTGGATTTAATATCGATATAACTCATTGCACCGCATAAGTATGTTCGAGTACCGTTAAGTTCACCCATTAGGTAATCTCCTTGTAAAAAGCGTAACCGTCACGACCATCAGGGTACAATTCTTTATCTATTCGTACGGCTTTATAGCCATGAGTTTGTAGCCAGTAAATCGTACATAAGTTCATTTCATGGACATTTATAACTATTAATTTTCTATTTGTGTCCAAAGCATATTGTTCAATGTCATGCAGTAAATTTGACCCTGCTCCTGTACATCTACGTAGCGGATGAACACATAATTTCAAAATCATTACTGCTGATTCTAATGATTTTATAATATAAAAACCATCGGGTTTTTCACCAGGTTCTAATACAGTATCACGCGTAAAATGCATTCGTATATT
>LAZR01001337.1_pt1 | contig 15694 bp, 35 predicted proteins | sample 329461 | NCBI WGS metagenome assembly LAZR01 (sample SAMN03002196, study PRJNA259156) | marine sediment metagenome | biome: sea floor; feature: Hydrothermal impacted sediments; material: marine sediment; isolation source: Loki non-amplified sample from Loki's castle hydrothermal vent sediment ...
CCTGGCCACGACTCGCCCCGACATACCACCCCCGGGAATTCCCCTCCGCGGGGAGCTCCGAAGGTCTCCGGAACTACGTAAGGAGAACCTCGAAGGCCTATCGGCCAGAGACAGAAACGCCCGCAGAGCGCTCTCTGCGGGCGATTAGGGCCTATTCTGTGGTGTGATTGGTCTGCTGGTCTATCGCACGGGGATACCGTCCGGGCCATTGCGCATCGGATGATTTCCCATTGTGCCCCCTCTATACCCCATCTGTCTGCAACTGTCAACCCCAAGCGTGCAACTATCTCGCCCGCCCACGCATGGCCATAGTCTAAATAGTGGCTACATATACGGTTTTCCTATTTGACCACGGTGTCCACAGTAGGCCGTGACCCAATGTTCTCCAGGTGCGGCGTGGGCTTACGCGACCTTTTGCTCTTTTGGCCAGGGTCTACCTCGGAAACTATGGAGGTGCGCTCACATTCGTGGCCCGCTATATACACCCCCCTATTCTACTACTACCTAAAACCCTAGAAAGACTATGGTACCCTGGACAGAAAGCTCTAAACCCTTGCACCAATTAAGGAAAAGCGTGGCCATAGTCTGGCCATGTTCTCCCTTTTAGACCATGGTCACGCGCCGCGCAGAGGTCAAAGCTACCGAAAAAGTCGGTAATGGCGCCCCGTGCAGGCGGCTCGGCGCGCGATCGGGCGGCGCTGGGAGCCCCACTCGAGATGGCTTGACCATACCCGCGGCCCGGCGCGCGATCGGGGAGCCCCACTCAAGGCGGCCCGGCGCGGGCGGCCCGACGCGCGATCGGGGAGCCCCACTCGAGGCGGCCCGGCGCGGGCGGCCCGATCGGAGAGCCCCGAGGTTCGACGCGGGCGGCGCGCGATCAGGGAGCCCCACTGGAGGCGGCCCGGCCCGGCGCGTCCCTGGAGATCAGCCGGCCCGGCGCGAGTAGTGCCGATCGGGCACTACACGGGGAGCCCCACTCGAGGCGGGCGGAGCGGCGCCGATTAGAACGGGAAGCGTTCCGCCCGATCGCGCGCCGCGTCAATTCCCTTGACGGTGTCGAGATTGCACGGATCCCCGCTCCCCAGGGCCCACACTCGCCACGAATCGCGGCCCGTGGGCTGCAGTCGAAACGCGGGACTACCGCCGCGCGTGGCGATCTCCTCGCCCGCAATGGTCTCCCAGGTGAGAGAATCCTCCCCGAGCAATTCGACGAATAGCGCCGGGACGTGATAGCATTTCTCGAACAATTCCACATTGTAGGCGTACGGGAGCCCGCCCGCGCCGCGCCATACGTGCGAGGCCTCGACCCGATGCCCTTCGAAAATCTCTAGCGCGTCGAGATATTTCGCGGGCGGCGCGCACGAATGCCGAGAAACTACATGGTACGCAGTAACGCGCGAACGCAAGCTTGTCCCGAGCTGAATCGGGGTGGGGTCGGTATCGAGTGACGGATGCGACATTCTAGCTGTCTCCCTGTTGGAAAAAGTGGGGTGTTTTTCTGACAATCTAGCGCCCGCTCGCGATCAATTCTTGAGCGCGTGTCACCGCGGCACTTCATGATAGCGAATCCGCGGGGACCTCGCGCCATTCGCCGAGTTCAGGAGTGATCTTGATGATATGGCCACGGCCTTCAGGGTCCAGCGTGATCGTGGAATCGTCGTGGAACGTGAACTCCGTGCCACTCGAGTAGTTGACAATTACCATCGCCGCGGTGATGCACCGTTGATGCAGTGTGCCGGTTAGGGACGGTGTGCCTTGTAGAACCTCGTGCGATCGGAACGGTCTTAGCATTCTCGCTCTCCTTCAACGCGGGGTCATTCCCGCCATTGTGGTCTCCCTGTCAAACTGCGATTTGTTCGAGCCATTCGATAGCCTCAGAACGTTCGCGCGCGAAAAATGTGACGCGGAAAACGCGGCCCGAATAGGTCACTAGTCGGAAATGGTCTCCGCGGTCCACAATGTAGGCCGCTACTGGGTGGCGCATGGTAGAGAGTACGGTCCGGCGCGCGTCGCGCCACGCGATGTCACTGTCCGTTTTCCCGTTATTGAGGCCCATGGTCAAACGTTCCGCGAGACAATTTCGATAACGGTTGCGAGAATCACGAGGTATGAGACCATGAGGATTGAGCGGTTTCGGAGTTCGTTTCCCATTTTGTTTCTCCCTGTTGATATATTACGTATCGACCGCGGGCCGCAAAGCTTAACAGAAAAAGAGCCATCAATCGAAAATAATCTCTCGCTAGCAACAGATAGGCAAAATAGAGCCTCGCGGGAGGGGTGGCGCTAGCTTGAGTCATTCCCCGCGCAAAGTGGGAAGCGATCAACACGCAACGTTTCCCACTTATACGGGGTATTGATCGCTTTCCACTTTGCGCGGATTTCCTTAGAGTCTGCGCCCGAAATCACGAACCGTTTCCACGCGATCCCTAGCGCGCCGTCTTTTCGTACGTGGTAAATATGAGTCATGACAAAAATCTCCTCAATGCGCGCCCACTTGCTTCGCGGTGACCACGAGAGCAAAACGTCTCGCCGCGCTTGTTAGGGAACCATCGGGGATTAATAACCCTCACATCGGGTTGGTCATCGCCGCACCACGCGCATTCTGGCTGGCCGTCGGCTTCCCATTTACAGTCTTCGACGTGGGTAGAATCGAAGTCAGTGTCGATATTGTGGCTACAGGTTTCGCAGTAGATAACGCTCACGACCCCACCCCCATCAAGAGGCATTGCTCCGCCCCGTATACCGCGGAAGCGTCGCAACACTCGCACGAATACTTTTCTGCATCGGGTTCCACACCGTCCGCGTCTTCACCGCACGCGAGACAGAATCCCGCATTTTCGAGACCGAAGGTACTAGCCTCGACCGCTGCTAGTACCCGATCGAGTGTTATTGACTTGTGAGCCTTTGTCATGATTGCACCGTGAACATTTTCTTGCGATCAATCTCACGGACCGTTAGGGCCGAAACGATGATTTCCCCAGAGAGATCGCCGCAGCAATCAAGTACATCTGCCGCAGTCCCCGGGCATTCGTGCAAAATGATTTCTACGCCATCCTCGTCTTCTGCGATGTACAGAACATAATCTTCGCTTGTGGCAATTTGGTGATTGTGGTCGCATCCCAAGTTTCCAGGTCTTCCCATTCTGTTTTCTCCCTGTTGATATATTACCTATCGGCCGCGTGTCGCTAGGCTTTAGCTTTTTTCTGCCTCGACCTCGAGAATCCCGAAACTCGAATCACAAAAGCTTTCTGATTCGACGGAATCGGCGCAGCGGGTCAGGCCTTCTATCAATTTGCGCGTCTGTGACACGCTCAAATAGACAGTTTTACCGGTTCCCAATCGGGCCGCAACCAACGCCCAGAGTCGATGCACACTCGCGATATTTTTCGCCATTGATTTGACTCCCCGTTGATATAGAGCGTTTCGGCTCCGCGACGCTAGTCTTTAGCGCTAAATTTGAACGTTTTCAATCAGATCTAGCAGGGTTGCGAGTGCTTCAGACTGCATATCCTGAAAGTATCCGCCCTCCGCGTAGAATTCTGCTTCGCTTTCGTAAGTGCAAGCGCCGAGATAATCGGATGCCTCTAGCTCTCGCCATTTAGCGGTGACTTTGACGCAGCACCATGCCCATGGGTTACCAGATTCGAGGCCAGATCGGACTAGCGCTTCCGCTGCTAGGTCATCGTCCGCATTTCCTCCCATTGCCCACACATTTCCCTCTATAGGGATATCCTCTTTTTCACACTTGATCGAAAATTCTACCTCGCTACGTACGCGCGCAATTTGTTCACTAGTCATTGATCTGACTCCCTGTTAATATGGAACGTTTCGGCCGCGCGCCACTAGACTTTAGCGATAAAATCGCCCGCGAGTGTTTTATGTCCCTCGCGATCGGCCGCAGCTTTGAACGATAGGCCCACCACTACGCCCGCAGGATCGGTAAACCGCGCATCGTGCGTATCCCCATCGATAACGCGGCGACCTGCAAACGTTTCTGGCAAGGCCTCACCTTTTCGGATATCGAATACAACCGCGAGATTCTCCGCAATTGGCGTGAGGTCTGCGGGCGAGAGTTCCGAGACAGAATAGGTCAAGTGATAGTTTGCGGCGCGCGGGCGCGCTAGGCGTGCGATTCCCTTTGTATAGTCATAAAATTGAACCCCAGGGAAATTGGGCGCGAGTTCCGCGCCGAAACCCGTATCGGTCGAACCGTCAACGCGAACCGCAGGAGTTTTCCCAAGCTTGGCGGCGCGCGCCTCATGCGCCGCAATTTCGAGGGAGATCAACTCACGAAATAGAACGCGGTCTCCGAGGAAAAGTGCCGTTTTCCAAAGTCGCGCCCGCTGTGAAGTGGAGGTCACTAGCAGCCCGCTATTAAATCCGAGACACGCTAGCGCGCATTTTCCGGCCCACGGGCAAAGGGTACGCTTTGACCGCGGCCCGAAGGCCTCGCTATGTGGGGACATATAGACAACAGCGGTTAAAACTCCGATTCCATTTCCGAGTTCCGTCTTGTGTCCGCTCCCGAGGATTTTCGGCGAATGCGGGAGACAGTGAAACGCTTCGGAGTGTACTCCTGAGCGCTTCACTATATATTTCCAACGTTCGCCAATTTCCGTCCGAACCTCTCTCAAGCTTCGCGCCATGGTCTATCTCTCCCTTTTTATCGTTCGGTGTTCAGTCCACTGAATCTACAATTTCTCGACTCACTTCGTTTAGCGTGAGAGCGTAAACTGCGATCGGTGTCTCTAGATCCTCGCAACAATTTCTTACGTCTGATCGACTAGGCTCGGTGTCGAATTGTATTTCCCCGCCACACGCCCCTACCGCTAACCAGATTGTTCGATCCATAATGCTATTTCTCCCTGTTAATATGGAACGTTTCGGCCGCGCGCCGGAAACCTTTACTAGAAAATCGAGAATATTTCCGCTAAAGATCCGGCGCGCGTGACCGATCGATACCACGAGACCACCCCTCACGAGATGGGGACTTGCACATAGTTGCGTATGCACGAGTGCGCAATTGGAGAAACGGCTATGACGCGCCGTGGGATAGACTTGCGTACGCGAGAGCGTGCAACGGTGGACGGGTGCCAGAAGTCCGTCTTGCGCACCATTGATAGGCAACATGCAGCTTCGAAGTTGCCTGCTAGGGAGGGGTGGTCCGTCCGGCAACGTGCAACTCGAAAACGGGTGGCTTCAAGATACTAAGCAAATTTTAGGACGCAAATTTTTTTGAAAAACGAGCGACGAGAGCGAAGCGTTCCGCTCAGCCTTCAAGATGTTATTTGTGATTTCGAACGCGAATTTTCTGGCCGTCGATCGAGACGCGCCGGTCCCCCCTCCGACCAGGCCGCGTCGAGACACGCCAGGTGTCCCCCAGGATCCAGGGTCGAGGCCCTATGTGTACTTGTGGCTCCGCCGCAGGTAGGCGAGCGCCAGATCCATTTCCCGGCCCGTGAAGGGCGGATACCCGCAGCGTGCGACAGCTTTAGTCGTGTGGATCAGGATGTTGATGGCGGCGTCATGCTTCGCACGCTCGCTCGATCCACAAGACTCCAAGATCTCGCTCTCGTTCATGCGCGCGGACCGCATCTTGTCCTCGAGTTCATCCGCAATGTGAGCGAAACGGCCAGGCACTAGCATGAATCCTGGGCCTGGGTACCAATAAGCACTGGTGACATACCTACCATCTAGTTTGAAGTCCACGTTTGGGCCTCGTTCCCAAAGTACCCCGTAGACGTGCCCACCATTTTCGATTTCGACTTTCATGACCCCCACCCCCTTAATTTGAGCTATCTGATGTAGCGCTCTCCATACCGCGCCGACGTGCTGACTATAGCCGTTGATTCGACTGGATTGACGAGGTCCCCTGTTTGACCCCACGTCTACATCAGATCACTTCGTTGAAAATACTTCCTCGCGTTCGAGGTCCGCCTTGCATACTTTGCAAGTAGCGTTCTTCACCACGGTCTTGTAGCCGTGATTGTCGTCCAGGTCGCGCCACCACCCGAGAGGTTTCACGATACCGTCACCGCCGCACTTCGCTTCGCACGTCTTCGGGTGCCTGAGGTGATACGGTATGCGCCTAGCCACGTTTCACTTCCTTCTCAATCGCGGCTTCCAAGCGCACGACCAGATCTTCGAAGCGGTTGAGGAACATCCGCAGTGACTCATCGAGGTGGCTGGACGTTTGGCGCATCGAATCCGCGGCCGACGATATGTCGCGGCCGGCGTGGCCGACTTCTTCAGCCCCCAGCAGGTGTATGTGGTTCATCACTTCTCCTCTTCGCGGTGAACGAAGGTATCGATTCGATTTCAATGTCGAACTTCACGACCCCACCCTCCGGAAATTTGATCCAGACTTGGAAGCCGTCGCCGCACTCCCAGCCATCGTGTTCCTCGAAGACATGCTCGGCATACGCTTCGGCCAAGACTTCTAGGTCTTCGCAGTATGCTTCGATCTCGCAGCACTCATCTCCCCAGATCTCGCCGTCAAGACTACCGAACCACTTGGTCATGAGAAGAAAATCTCCCAAAACATAAACGCAAGAGCAGCTATTGCAGCCACTGCCAGCGTGGCTGTAGGAAGCATCCACGACCCATCATCACCGTCAGGATGATTCCATTCGCCGGACATTACTCGATCACCTCCGCCTGGGTCGGTCGCTTGAAGAAGCCGAAGCCGAGTTCCTTCGCCTCGAGGCGCGCCGTGAAGCGGACCTTGGCGCCGCGCTCGGCATCCATGATGATGGAGCGGGGGATGGATCCGAAGACCTTGAACCCCCGGGGGTCGAGCACAAGCATCTTGAGGTCCGTGCCGCCCGTGTAGGAATTGAAGTATTCCTTGACGCTGATGATCTCGCCCTCGACCGTCTGCCGGCCCTCAGGCACTTCGATCACTGGGAGCGCCGCCGCGACGTCCGCCGCGACCTTGAACGCAGCGGCAACCTGCTTCTCGGAGAGCGAGCCTCGAGCCGCGAGCTGCTGCGCGAAGCTACGGAGGATGCCGCGCCCAGACGCCGCGAGGACGCTCGCCAGTCCAACGTGCTCGGCTAAAAAGGATCGTGCGGCCTGGGCTGCCACCCGCCTCTTTTCGAGGCGCTCAGGGCTGCCCTTGTGGTTCGCAGCGATGAATTTCGTCTCGCGCCGGCCCCGCGCCCGGGCGCTGGCAGCCAGCCCCTGGAGACCGATGTAGCGACCCTTGGCGCCACCGCAGGCGAAGCACCGGCCTCCGTCCACATGGGTCGCCCAGACGTAGCCCGTGCCACTACAGCGCCCACAGCGCCGAAGGACGACGGGTTTGCCGTTGAGGTACTGGACGTCGCTCAGCCTTACGCCCGCCTGGGTTGCCCACTCCTGAATCTTCTCGCGACTGGCCATGGTGTGTCTCCCTGTTGATATGATACGTATCGGGCGCGCCGCGGGAGACTTTACGGTGAATTCGCGATAATTGCGAATTACTGCGGATCGGATATACGCATGTTCCAGAGTTGCGTTGCTTCTTCCTCGGTCTTGCACCCCGCTGTGGTGATGTGGCACTTCGTGCATTCAACGCGCCACCAGAGAGGATTGGTAGGCAGCCGCCAGAAGAGCCGCGCTTTCCCGCCACAGTGAGCGCAGGGCTTCACCCATCATCTCCAGGGTTGCTGCCGTCGCTTAGCAATGAGAGCACCTGGGTCGGAGCGAAGGTCGTCAGACGTACCACCTCAACTGAAACGCCGAATGCATCGACGGCACTCTGGACTTCGCGGGTCAGGCGGTGATCGATCTTCACACGACCGCCATTGATTGAATCGATGGTCTCGGCCAGGACGGCCTTGCGGATACCAGTCTGCGCGGCTTCGAGCATTGAGGCTTCAGCATCGTAGTTCTCGACTAGAAACATATAGAGGTCTTTGATGCTGAAGGTCACGGAGCCACCAACCACGACGTTCGTATTGCCACACTGCATGATTTGATTCGGTAGGTTCATGACTTGGCGCACGACGGGATAGATGGTCATCTGGGTCGTGATCGGCCAGTAGATATGAATGCCAGGTTCGATGACGACAGCTCGACTCCGGATGTACTTGATCGCCTTGTCGGTCACCTTGACGTGGAAGATCTGCGGGATCCAATTCGCGAACCAAGCAGCGATTTGTCCGATCCAACCGAGTGCAGAGTCCATAGCTTATTCCTTATCGTCGGTGTATCCGAGCCCTTGGCATTTCCCGCAATCCCCGCCGCCACCCGACCCGTCGCAATCATCGCAGACGTTCCAATCGGCGCACGGCGCGGGGCGCTCTCGCGGAGCATTGGGATACAGAATCATATGCTCATGCTTCCACTCAGAAGGTCCGGTGTTGTATTCCATGTCGTCTGGTCGATAGGATATCATCACGTAATGGCCCTGGGCGATTAGGGGTACATGGAATGAGTTCAGGATGCAGTCGTGTTTCTGCCAGAACCAGATGCGCGACTCGCAATTGAGGCAGGTTCGAAATAGCATCACCAGTTCCTCTTGAGTCCGTGCGCCTCATCGCCAGACTCGATACGAATCGGACAGTTCGGCATATGGAAAAAATGCATATCGCACTCAGGACACCGAAAGTAATCCGGAGAGGGATCGGGCGGCGAGGTCAGGTCGGGCGGATCGATCTCAGCGAGCGCGTCTTCGAGCCATCGGATCCATTCGCGAATCACATCTGGACCATTCGTCCCGCCGGCATAGAGGCTTACGACTTTCGCGCCAGGCGCCCATGAAAGTAGCGCGCCTCCATCAGCTGCGCGTAGGGTTTCGGGGAATTTATCCATGGCCAAGTGCCATCCAGGCCTTGCGGATGCGCCAGAGGACGGCGCAGCGCTTGTCGAGCGAGTCTGGCGGCCCCATGGCTGAGAGTTCCGCGAGCGCGCAGCCCAGCTCGCGCTGCGCATCCGTCGGGGGCTCGGGCTCGGGCTTGGGCTCGGGCCTAGGCCCGGAGCGATGGATACACTCCAAGAGTTCCTGATAGACAATTGAGTCCCGACGCATGCATGCGATGATGGGCACCATGAGGTCCACGTCGAAATCTTTTTCGGGATCAATGACCCCCAGTGCCTCTCGAATCATCAGCATCTCGCGATCGGCCCTGAGACCTCGAGTCGCCTTCTCGATCATAGCGGTGAACATATCGATGATTTGAACATCGTCGGCGACGTGATCGTCGGGGTGGTCGAACATACTGTTGAGGCTCTCGCAAATTACGCGTTGGGCTTCGGCGTTCATCTTAGTCTCCCTTTTCGTGTCCCGGCATCAGAACGATGAGGGTACCTTTCTTCTTGGCGTATCTCCATGTCGTCCAGGTGCCGGACCTCCGCGTCTCGGACCTTTCTCTCGGTATGACGACCATCAAATCGACCGAATCCACGATCGCTCGATTGCGTATCATGTAGGGTAACGCGGGTCGCGTTTCGTCTGGTTCTGTGTACGCCTGGAAACGAGTGATCGTCGGAGGGTGTGACACGGTCAACGTGCTGTTCATGTTGCAAGTGACCCAATCGAAGGAGTCTTCATCGACGCCGACACAATCGCCATAGTGGAATTCGGAAACACGCAACCCGCCCATGAGAGTTCGAAAGCTTTCAGCCTGCATGGCATTCCATCCGTACCGGCTACCTGTGATGCCAACTTTGATTAGACTCATCTGTCCTGCTCCCCGGCCTCGACGCGCTTTTCCCACATCTCGTTTACGTGCTCTTCCGTCGCACCTAGTTCCCACCAACTCGGCATCCCACACTGGCAGATTTCCTGGCGATCGGGCCACTGCGGGTCGAACACCGAGATGTGCTTCGCGGGGCATTCGTCCGCGTGATCCCAGGTGACGTACATCTTGCCTTTCATTCTGTATTCTCCCCGCATACACAATGTCGCGTTCCGTCCTTCCAGTCGATGACTACGTGCAATTCCCCGCACTGCTCTTCTGGAGTGCAATCACGAGCATCGATGAGTTCGTTGAGTATCTCGAACCGGTCACGCCCGCTGGTACGCGCCTTTAGGTCTGAATCCCACCAGCACTTTTCGCACCCCGGCATCAGCGTCCCCTCCATGCAGGGAAGCACGAGTGGCACGGCCGCGCGCCCTCGACATTCATGCAGTCGCGGGCGCGTTCGTATTTCTTGTAGGAGTTCTTGACCATACGGCCACAGCGGGTGCGCGGCTGGTCTTTGATGAAGCGGTGCGCAGTGCCGCCCCCGGTGACGAGCCCGCATTCTATCGATTGGTCGGTCATAGCTTCATGCCTATTGGCAAAGCTACCTCATAGTCCTGGATTTTCAACAGCCCGTCTCGGCTAGGGTGCGGATCGTGGACGATGTCTCCGCAATGAGCCACAGTCGCATGCGGGAAACCACGGGGTCCGGGTCCTGTAGCGATGGAAAACCCATGTGGCACTATGCCAACCATCATTGGATTCTGAATACCTAGACGAACCATGACGACGCCGCCGACTCGTGCCAGCTCTCTAACGCTAGCGACCAGCAGCGCCGCATCCTCGCGGTCTTTTTCCCACGACATCGCCCAGGACCCGTAGTACTGCTCGAAAGATGCCAGGACGTTCATGTCTAGCTCCAAGATAGAGGCCAAACACGCGGTGTAACAATTCCCTATTACGCCATTTTCTGGGTCGTGTAGTTTTGTCTGTGTAACTGGTTTCACTGTAATCTCCCCGTTCCCCTACCGTATCGGTCGCGCCTCGATGACCTGTAGCACTTCCTTCCAGAAAAGTCCATATTCACCGACGTGGTAAATATGCCGAAAACTGGAAAAGCCCCCTGGGTCGGAGACAAACCCCCAGGAGGCTCTTCACTGTGCAGCCATCGATCGAGACGGAACCTGCACAAATTCTTGGCCCGGCGGGAAGAACAGGGAGGAACTCCCCGCCGGGCTTCAGCTCGCATGTTCCCTGCGAGCCAGGGATTGTGTGCGCGAGGATTTCTACTTGGGACCGCCGGCTCCCTAGGCCTTTGGCGCCCCCGCGCACGTAGGGTCAGATGAAATCGTGAGGAGACACGCCGAAGTATTCGTGCAAGTCGCGCGGGTCTTCGTCGTCCATGGGCTCAGTCGTGCATGCACTCTCCTCATCCAATTCGGTCTCGGCGTCTGTCTCTGCAGTGAACTTGATTCGCATGATGTTTCTCCCTGCTTGATGTCTTACGTATCGTCCGCGCGCTCGGAGACTTTAGCGCTCTTGAAAAGAATCCGCCATGGCGTCCCAATCGGGGCAGAGAGGACAGCCCCCGTCCAGGTTCGGGTGGTCTTCGTGCTCTTCGTGGATCTCGTCGCACCGCGTGCAGTCATCGTCGTGCTGGCCGGCGCAGTCGGTGCGGAGCCCCAGGAGCCCCTCATGCTCGAGCAACCTTACTTCGGCAGGGTGCAACTCGTTGGCCTCGTCGTCCATTCCCCTGGAGATTTCATGGCGGCGACGCGCGCCGCGTTCGGTGAGGCGCTTGTCGATTCGGGCTTTCATCGGGGTGCCGTAACGCTGCATGACGTTTCTCCCTGTTGATGCTACACGTATCGGTCGCGCGCTGATCAACTTGAGGGTTCGCCCGCGGCTTTCTTTGCGAGCGAGGCTGTGAGGAGCTTCGCTTCGATCATCATTGAAAGTTTCGCCTGGAGTGGACCGTGCTTTGGATGATAGCCGGAACGACGGGCAACAATGCTGTAAGGAAACTCGCTTGTGGGCTCCACAACCACTTCCTGAGCCAGAAGTTCCATGAGAAGTTGTATCTCTTCGACGGTGAGGACCATTTGTCTTCCTTTATTGCGAGCGACCAGCTCGCGTTCATGTCGACACGGAAGCGCTCCAGCATGCCATTCGGCACCGGATCTCCCTGTTTGACGTGCTGCTCCAGGTGAATCACGAGCGCAGCTCTCCCACTCCCGGTCCAATTGCACGTCTCACAAACGGCGTGCCCCATGCGATGAAAGTAGATGCGTGTCACGGTGATCTCCCTGTTCCCCTGGCGTATCGGTCTCCGGGCTCTTGGCTTGAGCGAAACTTTATGCTAAAGGTCGCAGCCGCGCCACCGATACACAGAGAGAACCAACAGGGAGAACCGTCGTGAAGAGCAATTTCGAGAATATCCTCAGCAAGATCCGCAAGCTTCTGAAGCTGGCGGAGGGAACGGATAACAAAGAAGAGTCCGCAAGCGCTGCTGCGATGGCCGCCCAGATCATGGAGCGGCACAACATCATGGAGGCGGATCTCCCCACTGGCGACGAGCGCGTCAAGCCCGTCATGGAAGAAGTCGGGGGGCTCAACAAGCAAATGGTCGGATGGAAGGGTCGCCTGGGCTGCATCCTTGCGGATGCTTTTGGCTGCGCCGCTCGCTGGCGTAGCGTCGAGAGATATGGCATAAGGTACATTCGAATTTCCATGGCTGGCCGCCCCGACGACGTCAAAGTCTGCGGCCTCGCGTGGGACTTCTGCGAGAAGGAAATCGATCGTCTGTCTGCCAAGGCTTGCAAGGGCTGCGGGCGTACGTTCGGGAACAATTATCGACTCGGGTGCGTGGACGCCATCAAGCAGTCGATCAGGGAAGAGAAGGCCGCGCTGCACGAGGAACTCAGGGATCAGGTCAGCAGCAGCGCGCTGGTGGTCGTGGAGAATCGTATCGTCGAGGCCAAAAAGGCATTCAATATTAAGTATTCAAGTCGCAGCGGCGGCCATCGTCATGACCGAGGCGCCCGCGAGCAAGGCCGCCACGATGGTCAGAACATCTGGACCGGAACCAAGAAGCGCGTGAGCGCATAGGAGACTACCATGCAAAAAGTACGAGTCACGAAACTCGAAGGCCAGGCTTCCACTACAGGAAGGCCCCTGGTCAAGATATCCTTGGATTGCGGCCATTACGTCGGGAAGTTGGTCCCTGCGCTCGCTGCGCCGTCGATCGGATCGCAACGCTATTGTACGCTGTGCTACTCGCCGCCATGCAACGAGCAAATCGCCAAGAAGGCATATCTCCGGCTGCGCGAGTGCGTCGGGACGCGTGCCTTCGAGGTCGTCAAGAGCTATGGGTATCGGCATACCGGCAAGATGCCGTATGACGTTCGGGAGCGTTTCATCCAGGAGGCGAAGGCCATCGTTGAGGATGAGAGTTCCAAGAAGAGATTGAAAGATCTGACTCTGAGAAACGTTCGGTTCGCATTCAAGAAGCTCAGGAAGGAGTGTGGTTTCTTCGCCGGGACAGATTTCCTCCAGAAAAATGATCTTCCTTCTTGCCTCCTTGATCTGCCGGTCGGAAAGTTTCAATCTGTCATCGACCTCTGCAACGCAAAGATTCGAGAGGCCAATCGCCCGAAGGGTCCGACGCGGGAAGATCTCAAGGCCCGCTTCGACGCCGTGAATGAGAAGCACGGCGCTTTCGGGCTCCAAAAGGTCTTCAATATTCTCGGCGTCCAACGGATGTCGGAACTATCCGAGGATCTCTACCAGGACGGCATCGACGCCTGCAACCTCGTGTTGGCCAAAGACGTGACCGAGGTATGCCCGCATACATCAATACACCGTCGAACCCTCCGAAAAGGCGCCCGCCACCCACAATATACGAGACCGCGCCATACCTTCTGTAGCCTGTGCGGCATCAAGCTTTGCTAGACGCGTTCTCCAAAGGCTGCCTGTTCTTTTCGATCGGAGTGCAGGCAGCCGTTTGGCTATACGTCTGGTTCGGCGGGGGAAATCATGAAGATTGAATCCTAGTCTTGCGCCCACCGAAGAAGTGCGGTAACTACAGGAGCCATGAAGATGGGTGAACTCGAAAGCCTACGCGCAGAAGTCAAGTGCCTGCAGCGTGAAATCGAAGAGCTGAGCATCGACGAGGTCACCGGCATCGCCGGCCGTCGCGCTCTCGATCGCGAACTGATTCAGCAATTCGCCCGGGGTAGGCGCTCCGGCCGAGATGTCGGCGTGCTCATGATCGACATCGATCACTTCAAGCGCTTCAATGACGAGTATGGCCACGCGGTCGGGGACACGGTGCTGCGCGACGTGGCGCAGGCGATTGCTCTCCAGGTTCGTGAATCGGATACCGTGGGGCGTTACGGCGGCGAGGAGCTGGTCGTCTGCATAGACGCAACGAAGGATATCGAGAAGTTCGCCGAGCGGCTCCGACAGAGGGTCGAGGCCTTGCCTTACGGAGTGACCATATCGATCGGTTGCGCCGTTTCGAGGGGTTGTGACCGTGAGGCAGGGGATACCCTCAATCGGGCCGACAAGGCCCTCTATCGCGCCAAGCGCGCAGGAAGGAACAGGGTAGCACTGTGATAGACCAGATAGTTGTCTACTTTACGGAGTTGCTCAGTGAGAACGAATTCTTTCAGGGTGGTTTCATTTTAGCCGCCATGGGCACTCTTGCAATATGGGGGAAGCAACTTCCCGCCAAAGGGTGGACGCTGATAAAGCGCCTGCTAATTGTGGAATGTGACATCCAACAGAGGGATGATGCTTTCGAAGCCCTTACTGTGTGGCTTTCGCTACAACCCTACGGCAAAAAAGTCAAACGTTTCAGCGTCACACTGGAAGAAGAGCATACCGAAGGAATTCGGGAGATCATATTCTCCCCAGCACCGGGAGTACATTGGATCTATTACAGAGGTAGAATCGTTCGGATAGAGCGCGGCCGGGAAAAATTGAGCGTAGGAAACGGAGACGCCATAGCAGGCTTTTATGAAAGCTTCACATTACAGACTTTCGGCAAGGGAAGAGGGGCACTAGAAAGACTCATCAGAGATGCGGTCGAGCTATACGAGGAGCAAGGCAAAGATCGTACCAAAGTATATCTACAGGATGGATATGGCGGGTGGGATGTACTGTGCGATCTCCCGAAACGCCCGCTCGATTCAGTAATCTTAGAGGATGGAGCTGCCGAAACGATCGTTCATGACATGGAGCAGTTCTTGGCATCGGAGGAATGGTATGCTTCTTTGGGCATCCCTTATAGGCGCGGCTACTTATTTCACGGGCCGCCGGGGACGGGTAAGTCTTCGTTCTGCATTGCGTTGGCGGCGCACTTCGGCTTTGGGTTATCTGTAGTTACCCTCAGCGACCCAAAACTCACCGATGCAATGCTGGCAAAAATGCTATCTAGGACCAGAGAGCGGTCTTTACTGCTGCTAGAGGACATAGATTGCCTATACGATGAAAGCCGCAACGCTAAAGATGCGGCGGGTGTTACCCTGTCTGGGCTGTTAAACGCTCTAGATGGTGCGCAAGCCCAAACTGGCAGGATGGCGATACTTACCACAAACTATCCGGATTCGTTAGATCCTGCCTTAGTTAGACCGGGACGGGCGGACGTGAGAATTGATTTTGGCTTGGCATCGCTAGATCAAATACAGAGATTGTTCTCTCGATTCTTCCCCGGAGACCCAAAAGCAGATGCTTATGATTTCGCGATGGCGATAGGAGATAGGAAGAAACCCGTTGCTGAAGTGCAAGGTATGCTACTACAGAGGTTCGCCGATAAATAGGCGAAATTTTCAATCGGGCTGACGAGGCCCTCTATCGCGCGAAGAGCGCGGGAAGGAACAGGCTATGACGTACCGACTGACTTATCGCAACAACGAATTCGAAGATATCGATTGCGACGGCATGCAGACCACTGAGCGCTTCACGCTATTCGTCCGCGTCGATAAGATCCAGGAGGCCGGCGATGAATCGCAGCAGCCCTCGGG
>LAZR01001338.1_pt1 | contig 15689 bp, 10 predicted proteins | sample 329461 | NCBI WGS metagenome assembly LAZR01 (sample SAMN03002196, study PRJNA259156) | marine sediment metagenome | biome: sea floor; feature: Hydrothermal impacted sediments; material: marine sediment; isolation source: Loki non-amplified sample from Loki's castle hydrothermal vent sediment ...
CAAGTGCATAAAAAAGACCTGGCGCTTTCGCACCAAGTCTTTCATTAAAACCGTCAACCTATTTCAGGATGGGACATCTTTACACTGTAAAGGTTGGGACACTAGAACGGTAGTTCACATATAAAATTTAAATACACATAAAAATCATAGTGATACATATTTATTTTTTAAATCTGTAAAGTTAGCTACTTTTTTAAAATCCTTTTTCACTTAATAGGCACTTATAACTTTACACTCTATTTTCAGTCAGTGATGAAAGCCGAACTCTAAAATAGCTGTAAAAACAATTCTGGAAATAAGTAATATATCAATTGCTAATCTAATACCACATCATTTGTAAGCAGCTATCGACTTCTCGATAAGTTTAGTTGCGATGTCAGGATTAGTTCCCTTGTGTGTAAGTTGTCTCAAAGCATATGCGTATACAGTTGCTACGTATTCTCGCTCCATAAAACAGTCAGCTGATTTCCACTCTCTAAGAAAGGTTGCGACCTTTGGCAATTGATTTAATGATAAAAAATTTTCGTAATTAAACCAATTTTCAAACAACTCCATCTTTGGTGCTTTATTTCCACTTAGGTGTGGGTGAAAATATGGGCTTAACTCAAGAGTTACTATATCTAGTACTGAGGGGGCTAGTTTTATATCACCATAATCTATTAAAATGGGGTTTAAATCTTCAGAAACTAATATGTTTAAACCATGCAAATCAGCATGCTGAATACTATAGTTTGCATTTAGTATTTTCTTTTCAAACTCATCTATTTCTAACCTCTGCCTAATTTCCGCCAACTTTTCAAATTTATATTCGGGACATATAATACTTCTAATTTCCTTCACAGAAACTTGTTTTACTGTTTTATTGTTACTCCAAGTACCGAGAATGCCTCGAACCTTTTCTAAGATTGTCAGGGTGTTTCCCTCGTTCGATGTCAAGTGACTAAAATAGTTGCTGTCATAATGGTTAGCAAACCTATAGCAAATACCTTTTTTATCGGCACAACCGGCTACATATTCATTCAAAATATTAGGGTAGCTCGCGACATCGAGCTTATTTACATACTCTTTGAAATTATTACTTTCTTGATCAATTTTTTGCTTTGTATCTATTTTTACTAATGATGTCCACGGTAACTCCTGACCACTGGAGCCAAACAAACTTACTTGTAGAACTTTTGCTGTTGATAGACCATCATTAAGTGTTTTTACTCTTGCTGCAATAGCAGAGTTTTCTTTACAGAAAATACGAATTACTCTTTTTTCTAAGTAATCTAATTCACAGCCAATTTCTTCAATTTCTATAGCATCTATTGCTGCTAACTCTTTCACCGCATCGGAAAGTAGAGAAATAGCTTCATTAACTCTTCTTTTTGGCCTAACTTTGACAAGACTTTTTCGTTTCCCATCCCAAAACGTCGTTGGCTCTTGATCTTCAACAAACTGCTCAACTGCTTCTTCTGTTTGTTGACCTGTAAGGATCAAAATTGGTGTTCCTGCATATTCTGTACGTATATATGATGCGAGTCGCAACCCATTTCTAACATCTGGAACAGGGTTTTCTGGATTCAACGGAATTGCTAGATCAAGAACAACATAGTCAATATTATGCTCTTGCAAGTATTGAATTCCACTATCGTAACTATCTGCGTGGAAAATTTCTTTTGCACCAATTTCAATTAAAAGAGGCTTAACCGTGCCTTCAAACCAGCTGACCTCATCTTCGATTTGTAAAATATTCAACTTAATTTCCTTTTAGGTATTTCTAAATATAGCTCTGCTCCATGCGGAGTGGAGTTGCTTAACTTCCACTGCCCACCCATTGACTTCACTGCCTTTTCAATAATAGCAAGCCCCAGCCCACTATTACCCGGCTTTGTAGTATGTCTACTTTTGAGTAATACCTCAGTTTTATTTTGAAGGCCTAGCCCATCATCAATAATACAAAACCAGATAGAACTGTCTGTTGAATTACCTCTAACTATGATTGGATGTTTTTCTCTGATGGTCGGTTGATTACTTGACTCAACAGCGTTTCTCAGCGCATTAGAAATAATTATACGAAGCAATGCTGGCGACAATACATAAACTAGATCTTTAGGAACATCTATTTGAATATCTACACTCGATTTAGGAATAATTCTGTCTATTTCCTTTGATATCTCATCAAATACTTTTACTTCCCTAAACACCGGAGACTGCTCAACTTTCCGCCAATCTTCAAAAGTTTCAAGGACGTCATTTAGCTTTTCTAATTCATCTTTTGTTTTTGATTGATCAAAGTTGGTAATCTCTTTTTCAGCGAAAACTCTGATTGAGCCAATGATTGGATCAAGTTCATGTATCATTTGGCCAATACTATCCGAAACAGCTTCGCTTTTGACTGCATCAGTGTCAAATATCTCGTCTGAACTTGAAGTCTTTATTTCATATGATTGCCTAACTTTTTCGGAGTTGGCAATATCTAATAATGCATTGCTAAGCCAAGGTTCTCCAGCACGCTCAGCAGCAAGCTGTATCGACTGTTTTTCTTTTGGAGTCGCCTTTTCTTTAAGAGCTTTCAAACTTTCAATTTGTTTATCGGGACTTAACCCCTTTAGCTCTATTAATAATTTTTTAAGTTCCATAATTAATCGCTATAAAATTCGGAGCGCGTTCTAAAGGCGTCTCTCCCACCTTCCATGATGGCCTCTATTACATCTTTAATAGGTTTATCATCAGTAGACCCCATACACTTAATAAACCCTCGTCTGCCGTTCGAATCTAAATTTACGACATTAGATGCATTGCCTAAAACAGGTATGTTTGCATTGTGGCTAGATAATATTGTTTGAGAAGCTGTAGCTCTTTGCTTGATTGCTTTTATTAATATTTTAGCTATGAATTCGTTATCTAGATGATCTTCTGGCTGATCAATAATTAAAACACGACTTGAGTTTTCAAGAATGACAGAAAGAGCAACAGTACAACGTTGACCAATAGATAGCTCGGATACATTTTTGTATACCCCTTTATCTAAAAGGCTAAACTCAATCGTATCCTCAATTTTAGCTGTCAATACAGAAGCTATATCTTGCTCATTAAGATAGGCGAGTATACGTGTAGCTCTGTCTCTTTGTACACCTATCGCTATCGCAAAATCTTCATATTTGAGAGTATGTGAATAATAAAGTAACCACGCTGGAGATACTTTATCTATGATAACTGGGATCAACTCTTTATATTTTAAACCAGATCCTCTCAATGTGTTTTCAAGAGCTTCACCATAAAAAGATAAAGTTGACTGAGGTGATATAGAACTCCTTATTATTGGAGAAAGGTTAGAATTTAGCTTCTGAATAACAGCACTGCGCTTCTCAAATATTGAGTTCTTGATACCATTTACTTTTTCTAAGTAACTCTGACACTTAGTGTATATAGTAGATACTTGTAGATTTTTATCATCTATTAACTTATTTATATTTTCTAGCTGAGCTATTTCTTGTTTAATTCTTCCTAACTCACTTAAGACAGCTCCTGCTCCTTCTGTAAAGCCCTCAACTTCAGTTCGTTTTTCTCTTGCTACAACGTCAAGGCTTAGCCTTTGACTCGTCAATTGTTTATAGATTGCTTCAACTTGATTCAACGTTGCAACATTATTTTGTATTGCTTGATTTATAATTTCACGCTCTCGGATACTGGAGTTCTGAATCAATGTATTTAGCCCTGCGGCTTCTGTTGTATATAATTGAGGTAACGATTGTTCATTTAGAATAGAAGTAACATTGCTAATCTTATTCTTCAAAAAACTTCGGATAAAGTCCAGGTTGTCAATATCAACCATTAGTTTAGCTAAATTATTTTGCGTCTCATTTAGCTGCTTTTGACTGTTAGAAACAGCGTGATTTTGTTTTTGAAAGCTAGCTTGTTGAGATTGTAAAACCTGCTCCCTTTGTTTTAAATTACTTAATGAAGATGTCTTTTCATAAAGCTCACTGAGCTCTTTGCGTAATTGAAGAAGTAACGCACTGCTGCTTGCTAATATACTATTTAGATCTCTTATTTTTTCTATTTCTTCATGTATTTCAGGAATAAAGCTATCAATTAAATTAAGCCTACCTTCTGCATTTAAACCAATAGTTTCGATCTCTTTCTGGGAGAAGACTATCGGAGGCATAAATATCTCTGAAGATATAGGCTGTTTATCCATTGCCGAGCGGGATACATTAATTATTCTGCCTTCATGCTCAAGCTCTATAGAGACACGGCCAGAAGATTGTAAAATCGAAACCGCATGCCCGCTTGAGTCATTCGAGTTATTAGATAAATTTCCTGATGCAAGTCCGAATCGAAGGAGTTCTATAATGGATGTTTTACCAACCCCTCTTCCACCAATGAGTACATTTAAGCCAGAAGTAAACGATAAGTCTAGATTGCTAAAGAAGCCTTCTTCTACTTTTAAGTTTCTTATAATCAATTTATTTCTCTCCACGCAAACTAGATTCTAAGTTGATTTACTCTCATTCCACTGACTTATTCAGGGGAATAAAATCTCTTTTCTCATAAAACTCTAACTCAAAGTTTTTATTCAATAACAACTCCACCACATAACTTATTTATTGTCATACTTTTGAGTTAATCGGCACACTTTATGTTGATAGTTATTCTACATATAGGATTAGCTACTAGGATTAGCTACATAACTCTAATGTAGTACCTATATTTTCGAAAAATATATCCAATTATAGTATTACACTCTTTAACAAACAGGTGACTATATATTTAAAAGTAACATGTACCACTTAATCGAAATGAAACTAACCAAATAAAGTCAATCACTTATATCCATCTAGATTCTTCCAGACGGAGGTATTTCCTTATCAAAAGGCCTTAATATATTTGTAGTTTCTTTTTCTGTGGGTCCATCAGCACTTTCTGGAATACCTTGATCAATCGCAGCTACCTGCATACCTTTTTGTCTTATATGAAAAGCGATTCTTTGCCATCGTTTCTTCCAGTTAGTTTCCTTACGTTTAAATTCTTCAACTTCTTTTTTTAGACGTTCAATTTCACAAATTAATTGTTCGTTCTCTTTACCTGTTTGCTCCTTCGATTTAACTAAACCACCTGACAAAGCGTCTTTAGCATTATCATAAGCCGCTTTTACCTCAGATTTTGCTTGTAATGATTGCCTAGAAAAGCCAAACCTTTCTTCTAAAATAGACCATGTTAATTTTGAGCCTAAATGCCCTAATGCCCAACGATCTAAATCTGCAATAATACCTTTAATATCGGTATCACTCATTCTTCGAAACCGCTTACTTTTCACTAACTAACTCCTCAAGGTATTCTTTAGGGTTAAAGTTAACTACGCCATTATCATCAAGTTGAGCTTTTAGCGTTTTAATTTTTTTATCGTTGTGCGCAAGCCAATCACTGCTTTTTTTAGGCTTTTTAGTATTCGAGCGCTGTAGCGCCGTTTCCCTAGCTAAACTTGTCAGTGCAAGCTGCCTTTTCTGCTCTTCTAACCTACCTTTATCATCTTTAGCCCATACATAGTCGTCACAATCTGCCGAGCATTGTAGATGACGCTCACAAGGGGTCTGAGAGAAGTTATGAACACATATACCAGTGCCAACATCATGAACAGCTTGAATACGAGCTTTGAGAACCGCATCTTGAATGGTCACAGGAATAACCCTAATTTGCTCAACAAGTTTCCCACCTACACGGCCTTTCTTTATATCTTCTCTTAGCATTAACGCACGTTTTTCACGACTAGTATGCTGGTAAGCTTTTGTATCTTTGGGATTTGAACGGCCAAACCATTCAGTTTGAAGTAAGTCGCTTAACCCGCCTTCATCCAGAAGGGTATTTAATGTATGTCTAAAATGGTGGCTGGTGAAATCGACTTCTATACTTGATGACGCATACTCTTCTGCTAATTTAGGAAAATAGCGTAAAAAAGTAGCCATCATTGAATGAGTACATTGCGTCGCTAACCAATGAGAATAGCTTCCGCTGGAAAGCCCCTGATACCTTACTAGCATTAAGTCTTTAAGAAAATACTCAGTGCCATTTTGATCTATATGAATTGGTGCAATCAGCTCGCTTGCATAATCTTTTTCGCAATACTTTTTTATTCCTTGTTTAAATGTATAAAAGGGCTGCCGGGATGAAACTTTTCCATCGCTTTTCAATTTCTGCGTGTCTTTGACAGCCAAACCATTTTCTCTTATCCATCCATTAACACCCAGTACTGTAGGTGATATGCCCAAAGCTTTGAGATCCGTTTTATATAATTTTTGTTCTTCACAAAGTTTACTTAAAAATCTAATGTCTGCGCCTTTAATTCGAAGTGTCTCCGCAGCAGTATCACGAGCAGCAAAGCAGAGTTTATCCAATTCATCAATTACTTCCCTTACTATAGGTAGCACGTCACTAGGCATAAATAGCTGACGCCTTGGCGTAAAAACGTCACCTTGCGATTTCTTTCTTGGGAAATATTCAATGTACTCTCGGCCGTCAGAATCCGTTTTGATTTTTTGATGCGGTAGAAGCGTAATTTCACTAAAGCGCCTTCCTAAACAAGAGAGGAGCGTCAGTAGTAATATGTAGAATCGATACTTATGCTCCTTCGGAACCTTTTGGTACAGCTCCCCTAAAACTTTAAATACAGCAGGCTCTATTAATTTATCACTTTTTGTTTCTATTGTTTTAGGATCATCGAGTCTTTTATGATCTACTCCTCCAGTACCTTCAGGACGTTTCATCCTAGAGTATTTATACTTGAAGGTTATTCTACACAATCCATTAGCATCACAATGACCTGCAATTTCGGCTACGGCTTTGTGAAGATTGTATGCAACCCCATCACTGTAATGCATGGAGATGTCTTTACAAGCGAGATCAAGCGATTCAGGAGTTAATGTTTGAAGATCTTGCTTTAGCGAATTTGCCGAGTTGGATATATAACCTAAAGCAGTTATAAAACTTCTTTGATTTGGTGCTGATTGGTGTTTGCGATGAAACCTCAAGATAAACAATGCTTTTGCTAAATCAGCCCATTTACCAGTAATAGTACATCCACCTAACGCTGGCGAATATATAAAATTAAATGATGATGATTTAGTATTTTTTCCTGTTAGCTTAGTTAGTCTTCCAGCTGTTATTTTCCAAGTATCATCTTTCCAAGTTATCGCATCAAACCCTTCTAACTCCAACATTTTTGCTTTTAATATTAAGGTATTAAAGTTTTCATTACGATCTTGTCCTAGGCGGTCAATGAATGCAATCACTTTGCTTTTTCTGTTTGAACGTCCATCTTTCATTAGTGCGCCTCCGAACACAACTCTGTGACTTGAGCTACAGCAGTAATTACGTCATCTAGCTGAACCCCTAAGCGTGAACTCTCATACTTTTCAAGCCTTTTTTCTCTGTTTTGCAGTAAGCATTCGAGTACGTATTCATGGTCAGCATTTCGATATGGTTGAAATTTAGGGCATAAATAACACGAATAAGGAGGGTCTAAATGGCAAAGCTTGCCTTCGCCACAAACGCCAATTTCAGCTTGTTCTTTGGGGTTTTCTTCGTCAACGAAAGCAATGTGCTTGTCAACACGGTTACCATTAATTGCCTCTTCATCATTATCTATCAGTCGCCCTTTAAAAAACTTCAAATAACGTGATAGCCCTTTCGCTGCGGCTTTATCTAAATGTTCAACAATCTTTCCCGCCATTTCAAAATAAACGAGAACGTGTTGGGTCCCCATATGATCCAATATTCTAGCTAGCTCTTTTTTGCTAATTCCTTCTGAGGCTAACCCTACGGCTAGTGTATACCTCAATCGTCGAGTATTTATTTGTAACAGGTTTTTTGTAATGGGAGATATAATTTTATGCCTTGTAACAAACCCCTTCAATAAAGCTGTTATATCAGCGCTAGTTGCATTATACGCATTCTCAAAGTCTTGAGATACTAAAGCTGCACTGTTACCTTTTTGATTCAAAAACAGTGGTCTAGGGTTTGAAATAGCCTTGCCTTTGACTCTCAACACTACGTTAATTAAGGAGTTCTTTTGGATTAATTCCTTTATGTATTTACCGTACAAAGGCTCAAGGTACTCATCTTGGAAATCGTCTCGTGGACTTAGTTGCCTTTTTTTGATTCTTGGCATTTTCAAGATGAAGCAGCGCTCATTCGATTCAGGAGTTAAATCAATAAAGTCCTCTTCACGTAAATACGTGAGATTTGCAGGGTTTCGACCAAAGGCTATTGATAATGCAACCGCTACTTTTTGTTGCAAGTGCTCTAACTCTTGGCTTGTATCATTTTTCAGTGCAGCTATAAGAAGAGGTAATTCGAGTGAACGATGGAGTGGCCCTTTATCAGGATCTTCCATTCTAACCGCTTCACCTTTTGGGTTACCGGGAATACTCATGCCCTCAAGCTCTAATGCATAAGCAGGGCTAAAGCCAAGCTCTGGATAATTCTCCGCGCAATAAATATACCATTGTATTGGCCTATAAAGCGCCCAAAGACGGTGCTTTTTTCTTGCACTCGAAATAGATGACTCTATTAAAGATATTAGCCTATCTTGTAAGGTGTTTTCTGCTGATTGAAGCAGTAAAGCATCATGACGAAGAAACTCTCTCCATACATCCTGAAAAGCAGCATAACCAGCATGAGTTGAAACTCGCTCAATACGGTCTTTAATATAGAATTTAAGACCCCAGCGAACTCCATCGTGCACTATCTTTGAAAAATCAAGAGTCGAGTTACCCCTTACAGAATAAGGTAAATTCCATACATCCGTTGATGAATTTAATGATAACCCTTCCCGAGTTAATATAGTTGAAGAGATTCCTTGCCAACCCTGAGAGCTTATAAGTTCTTGAATATTTAACTTTCTCACCAAGGTATGTCCTCCATTATTAAATCACGTTGATATTTTTGTAAGGCTACTTTAGCCCGTTCTTCAACTTCTTGAGCAATGTAGACATCTTGTGACGATAAACTACTGTCGCCCCGAAGGTACGCCAATGCTTGCTTTCGTTTATCTTCATCCATACCAGAATAGCGAAGAGTTCTTTCCATTTGTGATGAAAAACTATGCCTCAAAGCCTTTGCCGTTAAATGAGAAGGAAGATCATTTGAATATTTCTTACGTAATAATTGAAAAAACTGAGTAATAGATGATTGAGATAAAGGCTCTCCATCATCGCTTAATATTAGATAATCAGATTCTTGTTCTGACTTTTCTTCCAGTACATCTCTCCATTCAGTTATATAAATATCTATGCTTTTAGCGAAGTTAGGGTCTTCAATTGGTAGAATACGCCCATTACGTTTTATTTGTGGTCTTGGCTTTCTCGTATCCTGCGGATCAGGCTGTCTTCGCTCCACTCGAATAGATGATATAGCTCCAATAGTAATATCCTCAACTCTTAAGCTAAGTAACTCACCGGGCCTTAAACCGTAATAGAGCATTATCGACGTAAGTATATAATTACGATATTTGACGGCAGGATCTCTGCCAAATGCTTGTTTATTATCTGGGTTCAATATCGTTAGTAAAAAATCAATTTCTCTACCATCTAAACCTTTGCTTTGTGATCTATTAGTTGGAGGAGCATTTATGAATGAAGTATCTAAGAACTCTAGTAATATTTGCTTATTAGCAAGGGTTTGTTCGTATGAACTAGATGAAAAAGGAATTGCTCCCATAACCACATCAATATACCAAGACAGGAATTGCCTTACTGTTGTTAACCTTTGATTGAAGGTGTTTGGTGTAACAACTATTTTTTTTACCTTTCTACGTTTTTCATGATCCCGCTTTAAATACTCAACCAACCCACCTTTAATCTCAGCTTCATTAAAAAATTTCTTACTTGTAATACGTAACTCTAAATCAATACTCTCACTTTCAAGCCAAAGGTAAAGGACAGATAACTCTCGAAGATTACGAACAAGTGTGTTTGGGCTCAATGACCGACGACTTATAATAAATTCATTAGGAGCAGGAATGGGCATGTCGTTACTATCAAGTAGCAATGGGAGTAAATCTCCTGATTCATGTGTAATAATTTCTACTTTCATAATCTCTCCTAACTTTAAACTAAAGGTAGTAGAAAACAGATAACTTTACAACATATTTATTATACGATTTTTTAAATTTACTTTTTATTGAATAATAAAAAAGCCTCTCTAAACTTAACATTTAAAAGAGGCTTTAATTTTAATCTATTTCTTTGTTTTATAAGTAATAAAGCTAATTATAAATTGAGATTAACTTAACACTAATAACTTTATATCATTTAGAACGGGATATCGTCGTCAAAATCAATGGTCGGTTCCATTGGGTTTGATGCACCACCTTGCGGGGCGTTTTGCGGTTTAGGAGCGAAGCCACCTTGCTGTTGTGGGGCACTTTTTTGCTGTGGTGCATAACCACCTTGCGGCTGATATTGATTACTTTGCTGCTGTGGTGCTGGAGCCGGTTTTGGTTGTGCTGCTGGTGCGGCTTGTTGCTGTGGATTATAGCCACCTTGCTGTGCGCCTTGACCTTGGTTATTTTGACCGTAACCACCACTTTGTTGACCACCTTGCGGCTGATTACCTTGGTAACCACCACCTTGTTGGCCGCCTTGATTACCTTGGTAACCACCACTTTGCTGATCGCCACCACGTGCGCCTAACATTTGCATTTGACCTGTAAATCCGTCAACTACAATTTCAGTTGTGTATTTTTCTTGGCCTTGTTGATCGGTCCACTTACGTGTTTGAAGTTTACCTTCAACATAAATTTGTGAACCTTTACGACAATATTCACCAACAATTTCAGCTAATTTGCCAAAGAATACAACACGATGCCACTCAGTTTTATCAACCATTTGGCCAGTCTTTTTATCTTTATAGCTATCCGAAGTTGCTAAGGTAATATTTGCTACACCGTTACCGTTAGGCATATAACGAACTTCAGGATCTTGCCCTAAATTACCAACCAAAATTACTTTGTTCACACCGCGTGCCATGGAACCATCTCCTATAAATGTTAGATTAAACCAGCGACTTTGCGCGCTTGGTCTAGGTCAAATTCTTTATCATTAATCTTTAAATAGCTGCGACTTTCATCGCGAACCACAGTTGCTTCTATTACGCCAGGTAAAGCAACTAACTGAGAAGCAAGTGTTTGAGCATGCTCTTCAGAATCTAATTTGGTCATTAAACTAATAACTTTACTTTTGGGTGGGACTTGCATTTTCCACGCAATAATAAGCCATATTAACCCAACAAGTGCCGCTGCCGCAAACACAGCTTGCGTCGTTGTCGTTTGTGCTACATAACCACCTAACATACCGCCTAAAAAGGCGCCTAAAAACTGACTAGATGAGTAGCCACCCATTGCTGAACCTTTTTGGCTTGCAGGTGCTATTCGCGATACAAGCGCAGGCATAGTAGCCTCTAAAAAGTTAAACGCCACAAAATAAAGCAGCATACACACAGCAATGCCTACTACACTATTAACCCATACCGACATTGCTAACATACTAATAGTTAACAAGGCTACTGAGCCAATAAATGCTTGTTTTTCTTTCTCTTTTTTAATGGCTACAATCATTATTGGTACCATTAATAAGAATGCTAAAAATAGCACTGGAATATATAAATACCAGTGATGGTCTGCAACCAAGCCATCTTTAATTAACTGACTCGGCAGTACGACAAATATAGTGGTTAGTGTTAAATGCAGTAGCAATACACCAGCATTTAATCGTGCTAACTGAGGATGCTTAATTAGTTTTTTAATGTCGCTAAAGCTTGCTAATGTATCACCTTTGGGTGCTTTATTTACCGCATTTGGCACTAGCATGGTCACTATAAATATACCAAAAACAGCTAAAATAGCAGTTAACCAAAATACACCCGCAATACCCCACGAAGCTGCGACAATTGGCCCAAGTAACATAGCAAAGGCAAAGCTCATTCCTATGCTCATACCAATAACGGCCATTACTTTTGGTCGCTGCTCATCGCGGCTTAAATCTGAGGCAAACGCAAGTAGCGCACTGGCTATTGCGCCCATACCTTGTAGAGCGCGGCCTACGGTAACCATTTGAATAGATTCAGCTAATGCAGCAACTACAGAGCCAATAGCAAATACGACTAAGCCACCAACAATAACCTTTTTACGACCAATTTTATCGGATAAGCGACCCATAGGTATTTGCAATACGGCTTGCGTTAAACCATACGCACCAATGGCAAAACCAATCCAAATAGGCGAAAAACCTTCAAGCGATTGTCCATAAATAGCCAATACAGGCATCAGCATAAACAAGCCGAGCATTCTAAATGCAAACACACTCGCCAGCGATACTGCGGCGCGTTTTTCTCGTGAATTAAGTGAAGATGCGGTCATTATCTGCGTGATCTTACTCTATGAAAAATTGAGGTTGGGATTCTACCATAAGCTTGGCAATAATTAATCGCCTATAAGTAAGGATTTTTCATTGATCAAGGATTAATATTGCTTCGTATTATGCGATACTGAGTAAATAATTTTGGTAATAAACGAGATAGCATGGAAAACATTGAAGTCCGAGGCGCCCGTACGCATAATTTAAAAGACATCAGCCTAACCATCCCACGTGATAAATTAATAGTTATTACTGGTCTATCTGGTTCGGGGAAGTCATCACTTGCATTTGATACACTTTATGCAGAAGGACAACGCCGGTATGTTGAATCACTCTCTGCGTATGCAAGACAATTTTTATCGCTTATGGAAAAGCCTGATGTAGATCACATCGAAGGCCTCTCTCCTGCAATTTCTATTGAGCAAAAATCAACGTCTCATAACCCACGCTCTACGGTGGGTACTATTACCGAAATTTACGATTATTTACGACTTATGTTTGCCCGCGTTGGCGAACCACGATGTCCTACACATGATTTACCACTTGCTGCGCAAACAGTGAGCCAAATGGTAGATACTGTTTTGGCACTGCCTGAGGGCAGTAAATTAATGCTGCTTGCGCCTATAGTAAAAGAGCGTAAAGGTGAGCATGTTAAGTTATTAGAACAGCTATCGAGCCAAGGTTATATTCGCGCCCGTATAGATGGTGAAGTATGTGACTTGTCTGATCCACCAACACTTGAGCTTCATAAAAAACATACTATAGAAGTAGTTGTAGACAGATTTAAAGTAAAAGATGGCTTACAACAACGCCTAGCAGAATCGTTCGAAACCGCACTTGAAATGTCTAATGGCGTTGCACATGTAGCATACATGGATGATAGCAGCGCTGAAGAAATTCTATTTTCAGCAAATTTTGCCTGCCCTACTTGTGGCTATGCAATGACTGAACTAGAACCGCGTTTGTTTTCGTTTAATAACCCTGCTGGTGCGTGCCAAACCTGTGATGGTTTAGGGATACGTCAATATTTTGATCCTAATCGTGTAGTGCATAACCCCGAGTTAAGCCTTGCTGGCGGGGCAATTAAAGGCTGGGATAAACGCAGCTTTTATTACTATCAAATGCTACAAGCAGTTGCGGATCATTACAATTTTGATTTAGACGTGCCTTATCAAGATTTAGACAGCGACTCGAAAAAAATTATTTTAGATGGCTCTGGTAGCACTAAAATTGCGTTTAATTACCGTAACGACCGTGGCGATTTAATTACGCGTAACCATGAGTTTGAAGGCGTTTTAAATAACATGAATCGCCGCTACCGCGAGACCGAGTCAAACTCTGTACGCGAAGAACTTGCTAAATACCAAACAAGCCAAGCGTGTCCTAGCTGTCATGGCTCGCGCTTACGCGAAGAATCTCGAAATGTATTTATTGGGCAAACCAATTTACCAGCAATTACATGCATGAGTATTGGTGAAGCTATGGAATTTTTTGAAGGGTTAACGCTAACCGGACAAAAAGGCCAAATAGCTGAAAAAATATTAAAAGAAATTCGCGACCGCTTATCGTTTTTAATTAACGTTGGCCTAAATTACTTATCACTTGAACGCAGTGCCGATACACTATCAGGTGGTGAGGCTCAGCGTATCCGCTTAGCGAGTCAAATTGGTGCCGGTCTCGTAGGTGTAATGTACGTACTAGATGAGCCATCTATTGGATTACATCAACGCGATAACGACCGCTTACTACAAACACTGGTCCATTTACGCGACTTAGGTAACACCGTTATTGTAGTAGAGCACGATGAAGATGCTATTCGTGCCGCTGACCATATTATTGATATTGGCCCAGGCGCGGGTGTCCATGGTGGGCATATTATTGCTCAAGGTACACGCGACGATATTTTAGCAAGCAAAGAGTCTGTTACGGGCCAATTTTTATCTGGCGTACGTAGAATAGAAATACCAAAAGAACGTCATCCAACGAACGACAAGTGGCTAGAGCTATTTGGCGCAACGGGTAATAATCTTAAAAATGTAGATCTAAAAATCCCATTTGGTTTAATGACTTGTGTGACAGGTGTATCGGGCTCGGGTAAATCAACGCTAATAAACGACACTTTATTTAAACTTGCTCATACAGAGTTAAATGGCGCAACCACTGCCGAAGCGGCACCGTATAAATCAATTAGCGGTTTAGATCATTTTGATAAAGTGATCGATATTGATCAAAGCCCGATTGGTCGTACTCCGCGTTCAAATCCGGCAACCTACACAGGTATATTTACCGGTATTCGTGAGTTATTTGCAGGTACACAAGAAGCGCGCTCACGTGGCTACAAAGTAGGTCGCTTTAGCTTTAACGTTAAAGGCGGACGCTGTGAAGCGTGCCAAGGTGACGGCTTAATTAAAGTTGAAATGCACTTTTTGCCTGATGTGTATGTACCGTGTGATGTATGTAAGAGCAAACGCTATAACCGCGAAACGCTCGAAGTACAATACAAAGGTAAAAACATACACCAAGTGCTTGAGATGACTGTTGAAGACGCTCATGATTACTTTGATAAAATACCGGCTATTGCCCGTAAACTTAAAACGCTGATGGACGTCGGTTTATCGTATGTTCGTTTAGGACAAGCCGCTACTACTCTTTCAGGTGGTGAGGCGCAACGTGTAAAATTAGCGCGCGAGCTATCAAAGCGTGATACAGGTAAAACGCTCTACATATTAGATGAACCAACAACAGGCTTACACTTTGCTGATATTGAACAGCTGCTTGTTGTACTTCATCGTCTGCGCGATCACGGCAATACAATTGTTGTTATTGAGCACAACCTCGATGTTATTAAAACAGCAGACTGGGTTATCGATTTAGGACCTGAAGGCGGTGCTGGCGGTGGTGAAATACTCATTGCAGGCACACCAGAAGAAGTAGCCGAATGTGAGCGTTCACATACAGGGCATTACTTAAAACCTCTATTAAATAAATAGAGGTTTTAAGTTGTGGCAAATCAATCGGCATTAAAGTTATTTAACCGTCGAGATTACACTTAATTAAAAATAGCGAGAAGACTCACTTCTCGCTATTTTTTTGCTCTAACTTTTCATTTATCAACATAATACCAATCCGCAATAATACTTAATCATTTTGCGGGGCTAAACGTGTCGCTACCTGTGTTAAAAAATTCTCATTTACGACTGCATGGATGCAGAAGGTAGAGTAATGCAGGAGCAATTGCCGAGAACAACTAAATAGCGAATTTTTTGCCTAGCTATCAACACGTTTTTCCAT
>LAZR01001339.1_pt1 | contig 15676 bp, 31 predicted proteins | sample 329461 | NCBI WGS metagenome assembly LAZR01 (sample SAMN03002196, study PRJNA259156) | marine sediment metagenome | biome: sea floor; feature: Hydrothermal impacted sediments; material: marine sediment; isolation source: Loki non-amplified sample from Loki's castle hydrothermal vent sediment ...
TGACCGAAGTGCCATGGCTGAGTTTGGTAGCAAAATGCTTAATATGGATTTTAGTATATCGGCAATGCTCCCCTTATTGCTTGTCTGCGTAGGATTGCTGGTAATGTCCGTTAAAACTTCCAATAGCGTATCTCATGGTATGCTAAATTCATCGGCTATTGTGATACTGGCTACACCTATTGGCTGGATGCCTTTTGCTATGATGGCGGTAATAGGTACATTCCTCGCTATTTATTCTTCAATAAGGATATGGTTGAAGTGATAAAGTATTCAAAATACTTAACGCTGATCATTTTTATATCCCTAGCAATTATCGTCAGCTACTTCGGGGCGGCACTCGCCTCAGATATCAGTGGCGCCATATTCAGCGGCACGGCAGCAGTAACCAACACAGGGACCGATGCCACAAATGTCAGCACCAATATGAGCCTCAGCACTCAAGGGATGATCGACGTCGGTTATATCAACAGTAGCGTTAATAATACCGCCATAAGAACGAATACAGGCATAGACGCAGAGTTTATGCCAGCGCCAAGTGGTAGCAGCTCCTGGATAATCCAAGTGCCTCAAATCAGCGCCAATTCAAATCTAAATTATGTGCTCTATGCCGGCGGAGGTGCTATGGATGGCAAGGTTCGATATTTCCCTGGTGAGGGCGGCATGACGGTTGATGATCATCCCAGCCTTGAATTAAGTGATAACTTCACCGTTTCACTACAGGGGCGGTTTGATACTTCGGGTGTTGGGGATAATATAACAATCAAAGGACTCGCTTTCAGAATATACGTAAGTGCAAATGAAGAGATAACGGCCGCCCTTCCTGCACTTATAACGGATAATTTTAGTTCCGATGTATGGGCTGATGTTAATGCAAAGATCCTAGTCAATACAGGGAATAGCCGGTTTGAGTATGAAGCGGAACGTTCAGGTGCTGATGATAGAAGTTCACGCGCAATAACAACGGTAGATGATGCAGTATGGACATTAAACTTCACCTGGGATTTCTCGTCGAGGGGCGGTTCGGGTGGTATATATGGTTTTGGCATTTGGGACCAGGCGGCGAACTTAAATGGCTTTCCCGGGGATGCCATTATAGTCAGGCAAAATGACGACGTCATTGATCTATGGCGTTTTGATGGTGGGGCCGTTGCTGATTCGGATGATTTAACCATAGTCCAAGGAACCACCTATTACGTTACACTAGAGCGCAACTCCGCCACATTGGCTACTCTTAGCGTATTTACAGATGCAGGCAGAACAACTCATTTAGCGAGCAGCCCTGTCACTTTGGCCATCCCTGCAACGGTTATTAACTTAGACACGTTGCAGGGTAGTAACTTTGACAATAACACGGGTGCAGGCAATGAGGTTATCGGTTGGCATGACGATTTAATTTTAGCGCTTACGGAGGAAGGGAAAACCGTAACGGCCACGGGGGTCAGCAGCGGAGAACATATAGTGGCAGCCACTGCGGACGGAACAAACCTCAAAATATTTATTGACGGCTCCGAGGAAGATTCAGCCGCTTTGAATGGTGATTCAGTCCCTAACACTCTTGATGATTGGGAATTCGCCGGTGACGGTTCAATGCCCTATATGACAACCGCCAATGTTACGGTAGGCGGCACATTAGCCGGTTCGTGGGAGTGGGAATATGCTGCAACATTCACGGATGATAGTGTAAATACCAATACAGCCACCCCCACTTTCAGGACAGCCAGCAGTGATGCCGATGTTCTGGCGGAGTTACTTAATTTCATTCCCGTGAAACAAGCTATAGTTTCAAGTTTCACACTTACAGAAGACAATCCTTTACTTACGACTACGCCAGATGTGCCGACTGATTTATTCACCGATCTTGATGTAGATAATTTATTCATGGGTACATTTTGGGATCAGATTGTCGGCAATTCTGATAGCGACAGAGCCACATTCTGGTATCCAGTGGCGATGCTAATAATCGTCGGGGTCGGCGTCCTGATAAGTATGAGTACAAAGAGCCTCATGGCGCAGACAATAATAATGGGTGTGGTATTCTTTATTCTGAGTTTTACTATGATTCCATGGTGGACAATGCTGGCCTTTATATTCTACGCGATGGGTATAAACATCATGGCTAAACAATTCGGAGGGATTTAATGATATCGGTCCAGTTGATAATGTTCCTCATGCTCCCCTGGTTCATCGGGCAATTCTTCGCCCTGATAGGTGACGGGCTCTATATCGGGGCTGCCTCAAGTGTAACCACGGAGACGGGCATAATCAACAACGTCATGGATTTCTTTGTACCAGAGGAGCGTAGCCTTTTCAGCACTATCTCAGCCGGAGAGAAATTGTTTACCGAATCTTTGCCCCGGGCTTTTATGTGGGATTACAGCTTCCTCTCAGGCGACTATGAGATATTCAGGTATATTCTTTTATTAGTGCTTGCTGTGCCGCTAGTAATAGGAATGGTGATTGCTTTAGCACAGTTAGCTCAGGGAATATTCCGGAGGTAAACGCTATGGGCGGGATAATAAAGATTGTGATGCTTCTGATGGTGCTGGGGGTTGGAGCTGTCGGCATAGCCGTTTATTGGATACTCAAGCCTTTGGAGTCAGGGTTCTTATCTTCGGCCAATACGTCCACTAGCGTGAATATGACTAACTATTATGGCTACATTGAGACTGTGAATTACTGGCCGGTATTGGGCTGGATTACCCTTTTATCTATCTTCGGGTTCGCTATCTTCTCAGTTGTCAAGGCTAAGTCTTAGATTTTAACCGCCCTACTGACTTTTCCTTCTGAAAAATCCCTTAACTATACTAACCAGGCTTTTATTTGATTCATGTTTAGGGCAGTTATGCTCATGCCTTTTTGCCTTTGCCCGGGACTTGCGTTTCTCAGTGTGCCTTTTAGAACGGCTCATGGCCTACGCCTTTTAATCGTATGATTATCATAAGCGATGCAAACTCCAACGGGAAGAGCAACACCAATATCACCTTTCGTCCAGTGGTTAACTTCGGCCAAGCGTGAACAAATGCCTTCCAAGTTGTTTTAATAATCATCTTCTCCTCAAAGTTACTTCGCCCCAATTTTCATTTACCTTCAGTGTCCTATCCTGAAATCGCCAGAATTCGTCCCCCCTTTTCTCCCAATATCCATTGATTATATAGAGATTTCCTTCCTGAGTTACATTGGCCGTATAAAATCTATTAGTTAGCACACCGCTTACTTTTGCGCTTATTTCCCATGGAGCATCTTTAATACTCGGTAACTCAGTTTGCCCTTTTTGATAAAAATACCAACCACAAGTCCCAGCTACTGCCGCGATAAATGCCACTACCAGCACGATAATGATTATCTTAACCATTTCAAACCCCCATTTCTGTTTTTCTTTGTACCACTGTTAGTAGTCTACGGCCGTAGACTACCAATTCCAAAAGTGTCATTGGCCTATGATTTACTTCTTCACCAATCCGGTCGAATATCCTACGGCATTCCAAACAAGAGGAGTTGGAGCCACAGCCGTTTTCAACGCTGCAGTGATACGCAATGCGCGTCAGTGTGGCAAAATGAACATCACTCTGAGCTAATTGCCCTGAATCAATATGCAGGTATGGTCGTTTTAATGTCATAACTTTTCGCTACATTTAATCCTTATATACTTTTGCTTGTCTTTGATAGCTTCCCGATCTACCAAACTTTTAACTAATTCCTGATAAGTTATCCCCTTGGCCTGAGCTTCTTCTTTAAAGCGGTTCATAATGGTTCCTCCGGATATCTTTACCCCAAAAAGCCGATAATATTCAATAGATGTATTTAAGAAGTGGGGTTGCCCCGACCAATACCCCCTAGTGTGCCACTGCAACGTCTCACAAACGTTTTTGAAGGGGGCTGTCACCCTTTTGCGACCCATTACCTTAGTAGTTATTGTATAACCGCAATTCGGGCAGTCGGTTTTCACGAAGTTTTATCCTCTCCTGAACCTTATTTGCTCGATCGTTTTTTACTCAATTTATGACTTAGAAACCAAAACATACCACTTGCTACCCACCCACAAAACAAACCCCAGATCATGCTACTAACAGCGTTGAGTCTAGCATATTGGTCCGTATCGTTGATGATGCCCTGCTTGACTAGGATCCCACCTAGAAAAAGCAGCACCGCCCAAGCACAGAATATTCCAACCGCTATATAAATCCACCGCATAAGCGATCGCTTATATTGCCCTATACTAATCATCCTTCACCTCCGATTTTTATTTGTTTTCGAGACAATTGGACAACAGACCATATTGAAATACCCGACAATACAAATCCAGTGACCAAAGTGGCTAAACCCAAGAGATATACTAAGCTACTTGGCCCAGTAGTATATTGGCTTACAGGGGGCAGGGGGATACTCTTTATCGCTATGTCAATTTCATAACCGGTATACACCAGAAATAAACCAAAAGAATATAATATAACCCAAGAAATATAACTCAATACTTTTCTCACAATTCACTCCTGAAGCTAGTTTGAGGGATTGGCGCAAAAGTGGAGATTCGCTTACCCTCTTGATATAAGTGGCAATTTTTACAGTATGGAGCATCGCCTATTTCTATAAAATCACGGTGAGACATTTCCCAATTGCAAACCCTGATGGGATAACCCTGAGAATCATCATAAAGGTGCGACCTCGTTTCGCCTTTTTGTCTCGCTATATACTGCATCATTCACCTCAGCTAATTTGTTATTTTTTGAATACCAATATATTCTGGTGTATTTTGACCAGTTTTTTACTCGCCTTAAATTGCTTATCGGCTCTCATTGCCGCCGTATTAAGCCCATTCTCAAGATATACGGCGTCATTGTAGAGATTAACTCCATTATCTATAAACGCTCGTTTTGTATCTCCTACAAAATCACGATAATTACCCTCTTTATCTCTTACCTCTCCAACTACAAAACAGGCAAAGCCGCCAGGCTTTAACAATACCAGTGACTTATTGATAATTGATCGATACGCACAGAGAAATTCATTATAGGGCATAGTTTTCCTATCTTGCCATGATCCTTGCCTAGCATCTAAGACACTAAATGGTGGCTCTATATATTTATCCCTCAACAATGGATGAATATTTTCAATATCATCCATAAAACCAAACTCATTCTGTAATTTCATAATCTACTCACCGAACCTTATTTGCTTTTATTCCAATCTTCCTGTATGTGTCTTAAATCGTTGTCGTAAATCTCTTTCGCTTCTGCCAGTAACCTTTGAGCATCCTTTACTCTAGCCTCATGATTCGCATTAGCACGAACCATCGCTTCATTCCATTTTTCTATTGCATCCATCATCTGCTCCTGACCTTTATTTGCCCTTTTCCTTTTCAGTACTGGATGATAAGGTCTTTTACTGATGCAATAATTTCAGCAGGATCCTCACCATCATCAACACATTCCCCTATGGCATATTCTAGGGCTTTAATATTCTTAACATTCATCATGCCCTCACTTTCGCTCAATGAGCGATGTTTATTTGCTCGGCAAACGCTGTTTCCACTTTCCAGCTGGTAGTCGCATATTGTACCAGAATAATTTTTGAAATTTAGGGTATAACTTCGACGCAATAGCCCCCATGAACCACATCCCCAGGAAAAAGGAACCAAGAAATGTCAATGCTATTGTTAAACCTAATTCGTTATTCACAATTCACCTCTGACCTTATTTGATATATTTCCTAATGAACATGAAATACCCGATAATTAAGACTCCGAAGTATATCGGCGCATGCATTATAGTCTTAGCCCAAAAATAATCATCTATCCAGGGATAAAGACTCGTGTAAAAATTATCACTTATTATGCCAGCCAAGAAGTAGGCAAAGCCAATAATAGCCAAGGATTTAAATATCGCTATAATAAGCATCTGTTACCTCTGAACCTTATTTGGGGCTGAGCCGCCGATATTTGGGGATTTCCCGGCGCGCCAGCCCTTCTTTGCGCCGGGCCTTTGGGTAGGCACCCGTTATCCCTCTTTTGCCACCGACTCACTTGCGACTGTTGAGTGTTCGTTGCCAACAGTACCCCCTCATTGAACCTTATTTGCTATTTAAACAAGTATAATTAAAAATACTGTTTTCATTTTGACAATACCTTGAGCATCCCACCGCAAATAATGGTTGCTATTATTATTTCAGTTATCATCATAGTCCTGGGCAGCCGCATAGACTACTATCACAGTCACCACAAAATATACAAATAAAATGAAGGCTAACATTCTATCCTCTGATTTAATACCAGTATCTCGCACAAAGGATGAGATAAAGCAATATTATCGTCAAGCTAGTAACTCCAATAATGATAGCTACAATAAGCTCTAGTTTTGGCATCCTTCACTCCCGATGTTTATTTGCCCTGGGCGAATTTTACGAGTTCCTTAAACGGATTATGCAGGGATTCGTCAAGTAGCTGATTGTATTTCACCCAAGCGGCGGCATGGTAACCGAACATCCAAAATTTATAGCCCTCTAAAGAATTCCAGGCTTTCCGCCCTGAAGTTATTTACCCCTGGGAACTCTGATCCTTTCGCGGTCCCAATTCGGGCTTTTGCACTTAGCGCACCGAGCAGGCTTCCCATCCCGAGAAGCCCATTCGTGGCCACAGCGTTTGCATTTATTGATTGTCAGCATTAGCTCTTTGATGCCAAGTATTTAACATCTAAAGGATGAACGTGCCCCGTCTGCCCATCATCCCAAGTGATAAGCAGGCAAAACTCGCTTTGGACTTCAGTGACTATTCCCTGATGGCTTTCGTCAAACATTTCAACCTTGTCGCCAACTTTTACCTGGCTCATTTCACACCCCCTTGTCTTAGATACTTAATATTAGCACTATTGGTGCTATTTGTCAAGGGGTTTTTGGACTATTTTTACTTTTAGTGCTAAAATAATTTGATCCTTATTTGCCCCATTTTAACCATCTTTGTTGAATACGAAATATAAAGCGGATGTTTTGGGTGACCGTCTTTATTCACCCCGAGGCAATATGGGGCCGGCACTATTGACAATACGGCCGGCGCTCTATTCTTAACGGCAGGGAATGAACCCCAAGCGCAAAGAACCTGGCCAGCCATGTCAATCATCTGGCGGAGATAGCTATCCGTTTCTGGGCCAACCACATCGCCACCCTGGAGAAGCACCCCTGGTGCACTGGAAACAAGCGCGTAGAGATTCCCGGCAAGAATAGCGCCGAATCCTTCTTGGTCAGCCCGCCCCATCAACCTGGTAATTGTCGGATCATTCGCGGTTCCATTAGCCGTAGAAGGATTTAACCCTACAAACATTAACGGTGGCCGGGTCTGACTCCATACACGCCAGAGCGCATATCTATACTGGCCATCATCTGAGAATATGGCCCCAGTCGGTATGGTTAAATCTATCTGTTTCAACTTAATCTCCTGTGATGCTTATTTACCCTTGGCGCACATCCAAACATTCAAAACAAAGCACATTCTTTTTGCCAACAATCCACCCATCTTTCCGTGCCTGTTTCTTTGCTCTCTCCTGTGTTTCTTCTGGATAGATTAGATTCTCGCCACAGTCATCACAGGTAATTATTACTTGGCGATCTATTCTTATCGGCATTTCGTTCACCTCTGATGTTTATTTGCCCATATACCAGCAATAAAATTAGCGATAACACAAACTAAAATTAAGTAGACCGCCCCGAATACTATCGGTCTGCCCCAAAACACAAGTGCCTCTGCAAACACCATCATTCACCTCCGAACCTTATTTGCCCATCGCCATCTGTATGCCGATGAGATACGCCCTGAGTCGCATGGTGAGAAAGGGTGGCGTGAAGAATTAAAGTAGCCCGATATACCAATTGAGGATACTGCTTCCCTTCCCAATATCTAACCAGCCTCTAATTGAACCTCTTGCCCTTCCTGGAATCCTTTACCATATCCCAACATTCTAGCCTCTTCAATAGCTGGCTTTACTGCCTCTAGTTGGGCGTTGGCTATTGCCCTTGCTAATATATGTCTGTCTCTTAGAGAATACATAAACGGTTTTTAATGGACTACCCTTAAAAAAGCTATATCGTTTCTGTCCTTCTAGAAAGTTCAGCCGCAGAAACAATGCCACCTTTTTCCTTGACGCCCTTAAACCCTGCTCGGCGAATTGGAGGGCTAGATTATACGGAGGGTTAGTCACAATATTGTCGGTGATATAGTCCTCAAGCAAAAAATCGGTGTAAGACAGAATATCACTACTCACGCAAGGGTTGTATTTCTCTAATACTTTGAGCATTATCCCAGAACCACAAGCACACTCCCAAATTTCGCCGTCAAACTTCTCTCTCCTCATCAACGCCTCGGTACAATAAACAGGCGTAGCATATTCATCTAAGGCAGACACATTAGACCTTGCTCCCGCTAAATGGTTAGCTCCTATCATTCTACTTCACCCCCTCAATGGTTGCTTGGGATATGGCTCTTTCCTTTTCGTAAGTTTCGCGCATATCCTTTTTGTAGTCTCGGTCAATACCTCTATCATCTAACCACTTATTTATATCAGGAAAGTTAGACGTTGGAGCTTGCCCTGTTGACAGATATAACATAAATTTTGCACCATCTTTCGGTGATAACTTCCCCAATATCCAAGCAGTCATTTCTTTACTTAGCACATTCTTCATCTCTCCTCCTCTATTGTGGCTAAATCAAACATTACTGCTGACGGGTCTTTGAATATCTTAATGTGGGCATTACCACCCTTAGTGTGGAATTGACCTTTGCCGTCTTTGCCCTTTTGCCAGAAGTTCCTAGGATATGAATTGCCCCAATACTTAAACCCTAATGCTTCATAAAACCCAGTGGGGTCAACAAAGTTTTCCTTTTGAGCATTACTTAAATGCCCGATAGGGTCAGATTTTACTCGTATTGTGTGGGGGCGATGATATTCTATAAGCATTTTACCGATTCCCTTGCCTCTATCTTGGTTGCAAACTGCTATATTCCAAACAGTCCCCATGCCTATCCTAACTCCGCACAGACTACCACCATCATCAGCGACAATAACCCTGTTCTTCCTAATTTCTGTCTCAATCTGCGCCCTATTCACAAAACCAAACCCCTCTTTAGTAAACTCATTATCTATCAGGGCTACCACATCCTTGTAATCATTCAGCGTTGCCTTACGTATCTCCATCTACTTCACCCCCTCTATGGTCGCCTGGGATATTCGCCGATACAATACATCTGTCTGCAAATTAGTGCTACTCCAAGCATTGATAATTATTTTAATTCGGTCATCACTCAGCTTTCGTTGCATAGAGCCATAAGAAAGATGAACCGGTATCATCCTACCCGGAGTATATTGATCAGGTTCATCCCAAAGTCCAAGAGTGCAACGCACAGAAGGAAAGTCGACTGGTCTTAATTCCTCGGCTTCGCTGATATATTCACAATCTCTACACTTCATCATTCTCTCCTATCGCCTTTCAGCGAAGCTAGTTTGAGGGATTGGCGCAAAAGTGGAGATTCGCTTACCCTCTTGATATAAGTGGCAATTTTTACAGTATGGAGCATCGCCTATTTCTATAAAATCACGGTGAGACATTTCCCAATTGCAAACCCTGATGGGATAACCCTGAGAATCATCATAAAGGTGCGACCTCGTTTCGCCTTTTTGTCTCGCTATATACTGCATCATTCACCTCTGAAGCTTATTTGCCCTCCCCTAGCAAAAGCTCATGGTCATGTAATATGTGAATTTCACGCAGATATTTAACTTGCTTCAGTGCTTCAAGGCCTAGCTCAAGGGCTTTGTAATAATCCCCACTGTTTTCAAATGGCCAGCCCTCTTTGGCGGTGTTGAGTAGTTTGATAGCCTTTGTTATTCTCATAAATCCTCCCTGAACCTTATTTGGTAGATATACCCGATCTGTTCTTTAATAAACTAACCCCTAAAAACCCTATTGGTGCGAGTACCCCAAATAATCCAAAAGCCCAATGTCTATTTTTTCTTTGGGCCCATAAAACACACCCTGCAACCGCCAGTGCTAACCCAATTATGGATATTATCAACCAATAATCCCAAGGTATTCGGTTCCCTATCCCCACAATAACTACCCCCACCCAGGCTATACCCACACCTCCATTGCCCTTGCTTTCTCGTTCATTATTCCCTGTCATTATCCATACCCTCCGTGATGTTAATTTGGGTTATTCTTTATATCCTCTTTGCCCAACTCTTTTGATATCCCTATGCTGCGCTTAATCGCAAACACTTTTTGCAACCCTTGATTCGCTTCCTTGATTAACTGCTCTGCCTTTGCCTTTTCTTTATCGTTCATATATCACCGAAGCTTATTTGCCTCTCAATATCTGCTATCGCCTGGATTAATATATATGCTATCTGTGGCACTATGGAGTTGCCAAGCGCTTTTAGTTGGTCGGTTCTCCAGGGATTAACTTCTGAGCAATCAAGGCCAGTTTGTTTCTCAACTTCTGCTCTGCCAAAGGCTTTAACCGCGCGCTCAATGGTTCTCCGTTCAGTTTTAGTGAACCAATCCGGTAGCCCATCATCCACTCTACAAAGCCGGGTTGCAACTTCATCCCAGTTTTCTTGCCAGCTTGGTATGATATGGCATTCGGGAGTTGGTCTTCGTGAGGTCTGTCCTTCTTCATGTGTTCCGGTCCATTCTCCCCCCTGTAATCCCTCGTTGCCAGTGTCGGGAGCGTCGGGATCATCCCCAGTTGTTGGGGCAATCCCACTTGAGCCAGCCGACCTGAGTCCTTGTCGTATGCCCTCTCCCCTATCCTGGCTGGTTTCCCTTCCTTCGTTACAAGCCTCTCGGGCGCCACCCCCGGTTCCTGTCCCGATGGCATGTGCAACAATCCAGACTCTATCTCGTCTGTGGGGCGCACTGAGGGAACAAGCTGGTAATACAAGGAGTGTGGTTTCGTACCCTGCGTTGCGCATGTCATCCATAATGGTTCCGATAATAGTATCATATCGCCTTCTTCGGTTACCACTTCCCAGATCTGCTTCCCCAAGTGTATCTGTTGGGAATAGAGATTCTTGACGATCCACTTCAACTCCACTATCGGGGAATACCATGCCGAGGAGTCCAGCAACATTTTCAAGAATAACCCAATCGGGCTTGATGGTTTCAATGACCGCGAGAGTTTGTGGCCAGAGGTAACGGTCATCATTCGCTCCCTGCTTTCGTCCGGCGTTGCTGAACGGTTGGCAGGGAAATCCGGCGGTGAGGATAAGGCTGGGTTTTCTATCACGTCTTCCAACTTCCAGAGTCCTCCCCCAGGGGTTAATCTCTCCGGTTGTCCTCCCCCTGTCGGTGTCTTTGGCGTTGGTAGCAGCTGGTGAATCTTGAAGAAGTTGTCTATCACCACTTGTTTGCTGTTCGGTCCCCTGCTCTTGTGGTCTGTCCCTGTCGGAGTCGGGAGTAATGCTCTCCCTGCCACTGTCTCCAGGTTCGGAAACCTCTTCGGATCGTTTGCTGATTCGCTGGTTATGGTTGCTCCCATTGCCGAGCATACTCTGGGAGTAGGCAATAACGATTTCTTTGATTTCTTTGGCATTATTAACATCCTTTACAACCGAGACTCCCGGCCACCGGTTCTTCAAATAGTGAGTGCAATACTCGTCATTCTCACAAAACAGGATGGTTTCTATATCCAGCCAATCACAGGCCTCTGAGAAGCCACCAATACCTGAGAATAAGTCTATGTGTTTTATCAATTAGCCCTATCCTTCTTGTGGCGTTCCTTAAAGTGCAAAGCGCATAGCCATTCAGCCCATTGGCGATAATATCTTGCAGGGTTTTCACAGGGTAATCCCTTCGTTGTTAATCTATTACATTTCTCCAATTAGCACTCCCTATTTTGCTTATTACCCCTTCGAACTTAAAATACCAAATAAACTAGGTATCAGATTTCGGATAGCTTTTTTGCTTCATTTTCTCCTATCATTGTATCTAGCCATGTAGCCCATGCGCTTCCGAGGGCTTGTATCTTTAGCCCCAGGCTTGCGACCTATGAGCTCACCCTTTGCCCTCTTTCTAGCCAAGGCCGCCTTTATTCTTTCGGAGCGTCGCTCACTTTCAAACTTGGCTACCCAGGCGGTGATAGCATAAAGCAGATCAGCCATCATGTTATCTTCTTGCTGGGTCCATGATTCTTGTTGGCTTACTACCCGACACCCGTAACCTTTGAACGTATTTACGAGTTGCATAATAGAACCGATGCCCTGCCGGGTCAGCCGATCCAATGACCACACCAACACAATGTCATATTCATGATAGCTGGCATGGTTTAATAACTCTTTTAATTGCTTCTGATGGCCGGCGCGCCATGCGCTCGCTTCCTCACTATAAACCTCAACGACTTCCCAGCCTTGCCGCTCGGCAAATTCCTGCAGGACCGGTATCTGGTTCTCAGTCGTTTGTTCCTCTGTACTTACCCGGGCATAAATTGCTACTTTCATTCTTTTTCCCCAAATATCATGTGTTTAATATTTCTTATTCTTGAAGGGTGACGTAATTTTCTCAAAGCCTTAGCCTCTATATATTGGATTCTCGCTTTACCTACCCCAAATTCATTGCCCACTTCTTCCATGGTTTTGCTTACACCGGTTGATAAACCATACCTCAAATCTATTACCCTTTCCTCTCTAGGGCCTAAAGAACTAACGGATCTACCCAACAAAGCGACTATTTTCTCATTGTCAATCGTATCTTCTATGGCACTAACCCCACCATCCCACGCCAAGGACTCACGATTAAACTCTGTTAATTCTAAAACTTTAGCTTGAGTCAGTTGCTTTACTCTATCTCGGAAAACTCCTTCATCGATGGCATTTTGCAATGATTGAGGAAATAAATATTCCGGCAATTCCTCAAGCGCCGCACACAAGTTTAATTCCTCTTTCTCTGTAGGATGCCGGCGCAGACTAGATATAGATTGCAACTTGTGGTATTTTATGCCAGTTTTAGCGGCAAGAGCCACTTGAGTTAATCCCTGTTTTTCCCTGGCAGCAGCTAGCCGAGCATTGCTTATCAACAATCTTAATTTAACTAAATTATCTTCCATTATTCACGCCTGTCTTTCCATAATAGCCAAAGTCCGCCCCAAAAGACCAGCTGGGCTGCAATTTTCTCTTGAATCCTAACTTTTTCATTATCCTCTTTATCAAAATAGCCCCTTTGTACTAAGTCGATTACCAGCCATTGTCAGCCATTGTCAGCAGTTCTGGCTATGCATCGCCGATTTTTATTAGTGGCAAGACTCCCCATATAACCCTCAAGGTGAGGCTTAAACCATTCACTATGTTCAAACATATAACATTGCGCTAAAAACACCTTGCCCTGAATAATCAGATGGCAACGCTGACAAAGCACCGCTAGATTCCAGCGAGCACAATTACTCTTATCGTTATCAAGATGGTGGACTGTCATAGCATAACCATTGGCAGGGTCATGTAGATGCCCACACCTCTCACATTTATTATCAAACTCATTACGTAGTTTATTGCGAAATTCCTTTGTCCATTCAGGTGGATATTCTCCCTTGAATTTCCCCCTCATGCTAAATCCTTTTCCCCAGAACAGGGTTGCCGGCTTTGTCTCTGACTACCTTTCCCTTTGAATCAGTCAAAGCCTTATAAACCTTGACCGGACTGTGATAAATAGCTGCCTCTCTTAATCCTCGAACACGGGTTGCATTTACGTTAGCCATCTTATTACCTCCAAATTAGCTTATTCATCTTTGCACCATGTGGCCTAAGTGACCCTTGATATATTTGCCAGGATCAGATTCCTTTTCCTTCTTGGTGTTTCGGTAAGGCTTCTGCCGATCATATTCGGTGAACTGATAATCGTCGAAGTGGGTTAGAAATATGCCGTGTCCATTCTCAAAAATACTATCATCGTCCTTTGACTTCTTAAGAGTGGTATTAAGGATTTCGACCGAGCAACAAGCTAAGTGAGCAATGTATTCAAGTGGAATAGCGCGAAAATCATTGTCGGAAATAAGACCTGGCACAGGACCGTATTCGTCAGCCATAACAATCAACTTAGAAAAGACGGCTTGTTCGCTTAATTCCATTCTGTAGTTTATTGAACTTGTCAGCCAGCTTTTGGTAAACTTCACCCAACCACGCTTTCTACTACCACGCGTTTTTGCCTCGACCACCTTTGATTCTACCACTTTTTGCCAGTCAGTTGTAACCATAACTGTAACCTTTTGCTGTAACCCTCTGTAACCTTTTACTGTAACCACTTCTATTCCCTTCTATTCTATTCATATTCTTTTCTATTCTATTCAAGGGGGTTACAAAGGGGGAATATTAATTCTCGCCAATCGGCTAATGAAACATAAAGGTTAGTTTTGGACCAATTTTTGGGAAGCCATCTGCATTTATCGAGAGTGCATGAGAAGCAATTATTATGTAAGTCGCAACCGATTCCACATCTAATCATCACTTTATCTGGAAATCTTGGCTTCATGTATCCTGGATGCATCATTTATTTTTTATCTCCTCTGTATGGCGGCAACAAAGGCAAAGGGTAATTTTGCCATCGCTATAATATTGCATGCCCCCGCATTTAGGGCATGGTATATTTAGCGGCTTAAGTTCTTTTCCCATCAATCTTCCTGTTAAGCCGGTGGAGTTGGCGCTGGGCAAGCCGACTCGGTTTACTCTCGCCCTTTTCCCAGCGGTGAATGGTGGATTTATCCACGCTTAGTTTTTTAGCCATCTGGCTTAAAGACATTTTAGCCCGTTTGCGTAAATCTTTTATGTAATGTTTATCTAATTTATCTGGCATGAAAATATTATAAGCAGTTGCATACGGTTTGTCAAGTCTTTTTCGCACTAATTTAGCCCCCACCTTAAAAATAGATGGGGGCTAAAGGGAATTGAGACTCGAAAAGCTATTGTTGCTTCTTGGGTATTCTAACTCGCACTTGCTTGGTTGAATGCGGTAGTTTTCGCAAGCGGAAGTCTTTTTTCGGCTTCACCATTATCGCACCTCCTTCAACTTATTTTAGCCCTGATAGGATGGCGAGATCTCAGTGTGCGTCTGCCCGTCCTGACTACAAACATTTTACCTTGCCGGGTATTCTTAAGGAATCTTGAATTGCTTCTCCCCAGCGTGATATTTTGAGTGGTCGCTTGTTTGGGGTCGCGCTTGAACTTAATGCTTGGTCGTTGCCCTCGTCGCGCACTGATAGATATATCCATAATGCCCATATCCAGGGTAACATTTTTTGGCCCCTTGCCGGCTATCTCCTGGATCGTGGCGACGGCCGTTTTCTGGTCGGGGAATATTCTCATGCCCCTTGGCGGCTTCTTAAAGAATCTCCAATCGTTTGGGCCATAGGGCGCTTTAATAGCCCAAAATCCTATGCCTTGCTTCCAGGCTATGGCCGACTTTATATCAGTTGCATTCCACACGCGCTTGCGCTCGGCACTGGATTTTAGTAGCGGCGTAGGCTCGGGGGTTGGTTCCGGTGTAGGCGTCGGCACTGGCGAAGGTACCGGTGATGGTACCGGGCTTGGTTTTGGAGAAGGACTGGGCTTTGGTGATGGCGCTGGCGATGGAGCCGGTGATGGCGCTGGCGATGGAGCCGGTGATGGCACGGGCGATGGCGCGGGCGATGGCGCGGGCGATGGCGTGGGCGATG
>LAZR01001340.1_pt1 | contig 15668 bp, 14 predicted proteins | sample 329461 | NCBI WGS metagenome assembly LAZR01 (sample SAMN03002196, study PRJNA259156) | marine sediment metagenome | biome: sea floor; feature: Hydrothermal impacted sediments; material: marine sediment; isolation source: Loki non-amplified sample from Loki's castle hydrothermal vent sediment ...
TTTTTAAACATTATTTTTCTACGATATGACATGAAAGAGGTATATTGTAGAATCCGATGGTTAATTTAAATTTTTAGTGTTAATTTCAAGTGTTTATGTTTTAAATAATCACTTTAAATATTCACGTTGAAAAACTTTAAGAGCGTTTTAATAATCATAAAAGTTTAATTTGTAAGCAAATTTCTATAAAAAAATGAGTGATGATAAAAATAGTAGTGATGCCTATATCTCATTAAAAAACCTATTGAGTGAAAGTTTATTCCGTGATCTTATTTTATTTTGTTTTCTGTTTTTTTTGGTAATTTCTCAAAATTGGACCGATATCATACTATTAGTTTTTCCACTGATTACTTTCGGTTTTTCCCTATTTTTTAGGATAATTAATACTAATAAGTGGAGAACTGAATTCGATAACAAATTTATAATTTATAATCCCTTTGGCATAGAAAAAATACAAGCAAATAGATTCTTCTTTTCTGCTTTATTTCAATTAATCCTAATCTTTTGGATTGGTGCAGAATCACTGTATCACCCACAATTATTATCTCTATATCTTCCTTATTTTAACCTTTTATTAATATTTTCATACTCATTTGGATTCTTCTGGATTTTCATTGATTTATGGAAATATTCAAAATTAGAGATAGTTTACAATGAAAATGACAAGGAAATGGCTAAGAATTATGAAACTATTGTTTCTTTCCTTAGTATGAAAAATTTCAAACTCATTATTTTATCTAATTTTCTAATTTTTATTGGTTTTAACATATTTAATATGATATTTACATTCTTATTTCTCCAAAGTCCGACAATGGGAATTCAACTAAATCTCCCGGGAACCGGTGTGCTTATTACTTCTTCTATTATATTTATAACTTTAATAACTTCTCCAGCTATAACTATAATTTCCCTAGTTTTAAATTATAGAGAATTAAATACCTTTAGTAAAGAAGAATTAGAGAAAGTCCTAAAACCCTTTCCAAAGAATGCTCAATTCATAATAACAGAAAATATTAAAGCTTTAAATGATAAATTAAAAGAAAAATGAACTACGAATAAGAATTGTCTAAGATTTTAACCAAAAGAAAAATTTTCATTCAATAATCTTTTGCTTTTTTAGTATAGAACGAGTTAATATTTCAAAAATCCTTTTATTATTCTCCCCGCTTTTTGAAGAGGTTTCAAAAAAATAATCCAATTTGTACTTTTCTTTAAATTGTTCAGCGTCTTCTATTGCTACACTCCGTCTTATGTCTGCTAAATCAAGTTTTTCTCCAACTAAAGCCATTATTGGTTTAGAAGAGTTATTATAAACAATATTATACCATTCTTGTAAAGAGTCAAAACTAGTTCGTCTTGTTATATCATAGCATAAAAGACAACCCGCTGCTCCACGAGCATAATTTGGCAAAAAAATTCTAAATCGTCGTTCTCCTGCGAAATCCCAGATTTGAAGCTTGCTTGTTATGGAATCATCTGTTTGGATGTCACAAGTGGCAAGATCAGTCCCAATGGTGATCTTCTGTGGAATGAATTGTCCGGTCGTCAATCTCTGCACCATTGTACTTTTACCTATACCCCCATCCCCTACAACTATAATTTTAAAAAGAAGTTTTCGTTGAGACATCTTATATCAAATATGTTAGAAAAATGTTTAATAATAATAAAAATTATTAGTAAATAATTTTTTTGAAATAAATAATAGATCAAAACCAACTTTGTATTTAATTTGCTAAATAATTATCTTAATTAGCAGTAATTTTCTACTACAAAAAGTTCAAAAGAAGTAATTTAAACTATAATACTTGAGAAGTTTATTTTTTCTTTCAAGTGAAAATGGTTAAGAGAATTCATGGAGAGAAGAGTTTTCTAATCTGCAAGATATTCTTTTAATTCTTCAATATTTACATTCAAATATTTAGCTCGAACTAGCTCCTTTCCCATGAGATTCCGAAAATTTTTCTTGCGTTTTCGGTTAACAAATTTTTTCAATTCCGATAAATCTGGATTGGGGTTGGTCACTTCTAATAGCTTACTTTTTACCGCAGCGTCAAATAATTTTTGCCCAGTATTAGTTCTAATAATTAAGAATGCCTCTCCCGATCCTTTCGGAGCACCCCAAGGGGAATAGGAAATATCTGAAAATTCGGCTGAAAAATCTATGCAGTAACTACACCCAGACATTCCTCCTGATGAACAAGCATATCCAATGCGCAATGATGTTCTTTCTGCTCCAGTGTTAAAATCGCTTGCGAGAATCTTTCCTAATCCCTGCAAATGACATGGATTTGCTAAAATTCCGATATCTCGCTTAAAATCCTTATAGGCTTGACCTATTCCTGTAATTAGAGGCCCAGCATTATCCATTGTTGCCTTTGGGATATGTTCTTTTGCATCTTTGGCGTTATCGACAACAACGGGAAAAGCAACTGGTGGTTTTTTGCTTTTTGGTTCGCTTAAAACCATATGTTTTACAATCCCGGATTCAAAAGCAGCTGCTACAAGATTATATAAAATACTATCTTTGTTACTTGATTTTACTTGGATAATATCATTATAAACACCAACTGTGAGATCGATTCGTGTCTTCCCGAATAGTTTTTGTTCGATTTCTGAAATTGGTAAGAAACTTCTAGGACAGGCATTATAACAAAGACCAACGGTTTCAGCACATTCATCAACGACATAAGCCTCTCCATTTTCGTGATTGAAGTCCATGTGTGGACAAAAGGCATTACAACTTCCACAATGAATGCATAAATCAGCATAAATCACTTCATTTTCGAGTTCTTGACTTGATTTTTCTATTTTCATCTAATTTGACCACGTACGATATTTTTCATTGAGTGTGAAGTTTCACACTTATAATTACAAGGAATCTATCATAAAATTTAAAGTTATAAATTTCATATTTTCAAATAAATTAGATATTAAAGTTATTATTAATATTGAGTAAAAACTATTGGGATTTCATGGTAAATGAAAAATAATAATTTAAATTTAGTGAGAAAATTGAGTGACAAAATAAATGAAGCTTTTGATTTGGCTTCTAAAAGATATGAAAATTTTGGGATAAATGTAAATAATGTTGTGAAACGGCTACTTGAGATCCCAATTTCAATTCATGCTTGGCAGGGTGATGATGTTGGGGGCTTTGAAAGACCTAATGCAGAATTAACAGGAGGTGGAATCATAGCTACAGGGAATTATCCTGGAAAAGCAAGAAATATTCAAGAGCTTCAATTAGATCTAGAAACAGCCTTAACTTTAATTCCTGGTAATCACCGTATAAATTTACATGCAATTCATGGAGACTTTGGAGGAAAATTAGTTGAACGCAATCAATTTACACCTGAACATTTCCAATGCTGGATTGATTGGGCAAGAGAAATAAACGTTAAGATAGATTTGAATAGTACTCTTTTTTCTCATCCAAAAGCAGATGATGGGTTTACTTTAAGCAGTAAATCAAAAAAAATCCGTCAATTTTGGATAGAACATATCCGCAGAGTTCGAATAATTAGCGCTGAAATAGGCAAACAGCTAAAAAATCCCTGTATTCACAATATATGGATACCTGATGGTCTAAAAGATATTCCTGTTGATAGAAAGGGTTATAGAGATCTATTAAAAAATTCTTTAGATGAAATCCTTCAACAAAGATATCCATCCTCATTGATGAAAGATACTATTGAAGGTAAGCTTTTTGGTATTGGTAGTGAAGCTTTCGTAGTTGGAAGCCATGAATTCTATTTAAGTTATGCAATTTCTAATCAACTAATGTTAACTCTGGATTCTGGACATTTTCACCCTACTGAATCTTTAGGGGATAAATTATCAGCTATTCTTCCTTTCGTCCCCGAAATAATGCTTCATATTAGTAGAGGTATAAGATGGGATAGTGACCATGTCGTCATATTAAATGATGAATTAATTCAGCTAGCTGAAGAAATTGTCAGAAGTCAAGCTATGGGGAGAATTCATTTAGGACTAGATTATTTTGATGCTTCAATCAATCGTGTCGCCGCTTGGGTAATTGGTACTAGAGCTGTTCAAAAGAGCTTATTATATGCATTACTTCAGCCTTGGGAGATATTAAAAGAATATGAAGAGAATAACCAGTACTTTCAAAGACTTGCATTATTGGAAGAATTAAAGACACTCCCATTCGGTTCAATCTGGGATTATCTCTGTCTAATAAACAATATTCCTGTAGGAGCTTCTTGGATTAAAGAAGTTGAGAATTACGAAAAGATAGAATTGGGAAAAAGAAGATAATCAGATTAACATTCTTTATCCTGTTCTTCCAAAAACCGGGAACAAGTCTCATCTAATTTCTTAATTACATGATCTCGATCTTTCCATGTCAGCCATGTATTTCCTGACTTCTCAAAATGGAATCCGTCATACTCTTCTTTTATCTTAGCCAGTGTTTTTTTAATAAAACTCCAAGAAAAACCAGTATCCTCAACAACTTTTGCAATAGCTACAGGATGATTTATTTCAAGTTTATTATTATAATAGTCTATAATCTTTTCGAATCCCGTTTTAGGTGGTTTTTTCGTACTTGACATATTTTTAATTTTAATTTTAAAAAAATCAACAATCCAACTTAAAAAGGTAGTAAAAAGAGGTACCAGGATAATAACATTGTCCCTATCCCGAGAAAAATTGATATTGGTAAGCCTGGAAGAATTCTATTTCTTTTTAAGCCCATTATTGTTATACCTGTTCCTATCATTATTGCTATTGAGGTTAATATCATAATAATTACATTATTTGTTTGAACTAAAGCACTAGATGTAAGCATGCTATAAAATGCTAGGTCTCCAATTCCAATCTCTAACTTGGAAGTATCATATGCATACTCTCCACTTTGAATTTTTTCTTTCATTTCTTCATCAGATAATTTGTTGTGATCTTCTTTAGGTTCTGAGACCAGATCGATCATTTGTTTTATAGGACCACGTTTATACAGAACTGCAAACAAATCCCAAAATGAAATACCAATTAGGATTGCTAAAGTCGTCCATAATGGCATTAAAACGCCCATAGATGCACCTATTAACAATCCAATATACAACACAATAAAATTTTTAACTTTAATTGATGTTGAGGTAAAATATTTATATATCATTACTACGGTAAACACTGCTGTCAAAAAGATTAACTCTGCGTCAAATAAAAAATAATATTCATATAACACTAAATTATACTGGGATAACCAAATTAATATGATTTCCCCGAAGAACCAAGTTTGAATAAATCCCACCATACCAAACCCGATTCCAAAGATATACATTAAGGAATTTACACCTTTCTTTTTAATTATAAAAACAATTATAAAACCAGAAAGAACAGCTATAGCTGTATAAATAATCCCATTAAGAACTCCTCCAATTGCACCATACTCAGCTTCAGAAAAGTAACCTCCCTCAATTTGAACTCCCACTACTGTATAGTAGTTATACGTTAAATAAGCTAAAATTCCCGCAATTGTTACAACTAAAATTATGGGTAGTGGATATAAATTTCTTTTAATTCTATAAGTTGGAAAGAAGTGAGGAATAATATTCTTTTCAACAACTTTTGCTCCTGATTCGGTAGTTTTTGAGCCTATTTCAATTGATTTTGAGTCTCTATCTATTTCTTCTATATTTCCCTTATTTTCTGCCATATCTATACTCTAAGGTTTAAAATAAAAAAAAACTTAATTCTATAATATAATTAATGATTTAAATACCTATTATTAATGAATTCAAACTAATTATAACTTAATTTACGATTTTTTTTAGGAAATTTAGAAAAAAAATAGCTCTAATCATGACCAAATTTAAAAAATATGTGAAAAAAATTCGCAAAAAGAAGGATAAGTTGATAAAATTTGTAATGAGAATAGGGATTACTTCTTCTGAAGAGTTTGAATTAACTGATGATTCCTTAAACACTTTAATTTTACCATGCCATTTAGGGATAATATTTTATGGGGATTTTGGCCCTAATCTATACAAACAAATAAATTCGTACCTGAACCGTGTTTACGATTCATTTTTTTTTGAAATTAGAAATTTAGGGCAATTTAAATTTTCACAGAAATTTATTTCCAAAGGGGTGAGAAAGGAATATAAAGAATTGAAGAAAAAGAATGATAAATTAAGTATTCACCCAACTAATAAGTTCTATCAAATACTAATAAATGAAAGAATAAAGGAAAATCTTGGTATGATAATTGCCTTAACAGAACTTCCAATATATTCAAGCACTGAAGATAATATTATATTTTTATTTGGCGAAGCTCATTTGAAACATCGATGTAGTGTAGTATCTGCACTAAAATTAAGAGAATGGTTTTATAATCGTCCCATCGATAAAAAAATGTTTCATGAGAGAATAGTGAAAGAAATTATTCATGAAATTGGACATTTATTGTTAGGGTCTGGACATTGTCAGATAATCTCTTGTGTAATGAGGTTTTCTAGCACTATTGAAGAAATTGATGGGAAATCATTCGATTTATGTCAAAGGTGTAAAGCTAAATTAAGTAAGGTTAGAGAAGAATTCAATTTCTAATCTTATATGAAATTTTTTAACGTCGTAAAATTTTAGAAGTAATTGTGGTGTCACTTTTTCTGTTAACTATCTGTGGTCTTAATACTGAAATCTGATACTTTCGTAATTGTTGGGGCTAAACTAACAAAATATTAATTTAGTCTCTAATTCTAATTAAAATAATATCAATAAGTAAAAGGATACCAATAGGTAAAAGTAGTAACCTAAAGGAAAAAAAATAAAAAGAAAAAATTAAACGATATAAGAGATAAGAAATATGGTAAATCAGGACGTATGGGATAGTGCTGTGCTAAAGAAGCTCGAATTACCCGGTCAAGTGATAGTGAAAAATCGCATATGGCGAGCTGCCACTTGGATGGGCATGGCAAATCCCGATGGAACCATTAATGATACCTTAATAGAGACCTATAGTAAAATTAAAGCAGGTTTAGTATTCACGGGTTTTCAATATGTTTCTCCAGAAGGAAAAGCTCTTCCTGGTCAGATCTCAAATTCAAAACCAGAAGACTTTAAGGGCCTAAAACGATTGGCTGATGCGATCCATTCAACAGGAAGTTTGGCTGGAGCTCAACTGGTCCATTGTGGTAAATCTGCCAATCCAAGATATTGGGAGGGAGAAACAGCTTTTGGACCTAGCGATGTGGAGGTTCAAAGCCCACCAGGTGGTAAACTTAAGGTTAAAGCTATGACCATTGAACAAATTGATGGTGTGACACAAGCTTATGCTGAAGGTGCGAAAAGAGCAGTAGATGCTGGTTTTGATGCTATTAATATTCATGGCGCCCATGGTTACCAGCTCTGGCAATTTTTTGATCCTGCCCTGAACAAACGACCTGCTGATGATCCATACACAGGTATTACTTTAGAAGGACGCTCTAAAGCAATGATAGAGGCGATATTGGCGGTAAAAAAAGTTGTTGATGTGCCTGTTTTTGTAAAAGTTAATTCAAGCTCCAATGGAACAAAACCAGAGGAGGTAGGCGAATTAGTAAAGAAAATTTCTAACTCTGGAGCATGTCTTGCAATAATAAGTGGTTCAAATGCTACTCGGAATCCAAAAGAAGTAGGTGAAGCGTATTTTTTAGAGGAGGCCAAGGTAATTAAAGAGACAGTAGGGGATACTAATATGTTATTTGCATTAGTAGGGGGGATTCGTTCACCAGAAACTGTAGTGAGGTTACTTACGGGCAATGGAGATAAAATAGCGAAATTCGATGTGATTGAACTTTGTCGTCCATTAATAAGTGAACCCACTCTTGTTGACCGATGGAATCTGGAAGCTAAAACGGGGAACCAACAACCTGCGAGATGTATCTCATGCTTAAAATGTTTTGCACCAGGTTTTTCTGGAAAAGGAGTCCAATGCATGTCATTTAAGGACGAATAACCAACAATTTCTATTATTTTTTTCTAATAATCATTCTATATTTAAAAAAGAGATAAATATCATTAGAGATTAGCAATATTCTCTACTTCCTGAAGAATTGCATTCCACAGTACTTAGATAAAAGAAATTAATAAAAAATTAAAATGAAACTGCTGGCATTTCAAGTATAAATTCTTTAACTAAATTTACTCGTTCTCTCCTTTCGCTTTTGTAATACCTTAAAGGATAAAGTTCATTGATTAAAAATTTATAGAGCTTCACCCAAATTTTAGCAATATTACTAACTCGGTAATTTTCTGCAATCTTTTTTGAATTTTTGCCCATTTCTAGCCTAAGATCATCATCCTTGAGCAATTTCACTACTTGATTTTTGAAGTCATCCAAGTTTTTACTCAAATAACCAGTCTTTCCATGTCTAATTACGTCTGAAATACCGACGCTATTCGCACCAATACAGGGAGTTCCCTGTGCCATACTTTCCAGAAGTACCAGTCCTTCTGCTTCAACCTGAGACCAAAGACATGAGATATCAGCAGTGTTATACAACTTTAATAAATCAGTAAATGGGATTCTGCCAAGATAAGAAACATAGTCTTTATAATCCTTCTTGTTAATCAACTTCTTGACGTGGGATGTTAATGGGCCATCACTTCCACACAGAACTAGGTGAGAATTTGGTATTTCTTTATGAATTTGCTTAAAAATTTTGATTATGCTTAACTGATGCTTTTCGGGAGATAACCGTGAAGCATAAAGGAGGATTTTCTTGTTATCTAAATTATATTTATCTCGTATCCCATTCTCTTTAACATCGGTAAAATAACTGTCACTCACCCCATTTGATAAACAGATGATCGGCTCTTTAAATTTTTGCTTTCTAAGTAAACCTTTCTTGGATTTTGTCGGTACCGAGACTAAATCATATTTATCTAGCACATGGCGTTCATATCTCCATATCCAATCCATTTTAGACAGAAGCTTCCCGATTATCGGAATATATTGAGACGTGTAAAATGAGAGCGGAGAGTTGTGCGTTCCCACCATCGGTATTCCTATATATTTTGACCAATTTATAGCCATACTTCCATAGGACGCATGTGTGTGAACATGAGCAATATCTAAATAATCATGCTGACAGAAAAAATATTTATGGAGAGGAAGACTTAAAACAAACCCCGTTTTTGGTGAAATTGGTGCTCCATAAAAGTTATGGAGAATTAGGTTTTTTGGAATGGCTCTTGATTTTTGAATTCCTGGAGCATAAACATGAATATTATGGTCAGTATTTTGTGCTAAAGCTTCAGCAAGACTTCTACAAGCTATTGCTGTTCCATTGATTTGACTATACATTCCACTAAAGAAGCCGATTTCTAGCTTTTGTTTGACCATAGTGCTTCAGAAATAAGAAATAAAACTTTTCAATTTATATAAAAGGATGTGTACCCGTTGTTTAAACAATTAATATTTTAATTAAACATATATTGATATAAAAATATAATTATTAAAAAAAACGCCGGTTTTTAATAAAATAACATTAGTAATCAATTTTTAAAAACTCTTTATGATTTTCTTCTCTAAATTGTATAACGCATTAAATCTTGAATTTTTTGATTCGACCGAAATTCTCTGATTAGATTATATATATGATTTTTGATTTAATAAAAAGATATGAGATAGTAATATCATGCAAAAATAATGTGAAAATCGGATTTTCTGTATAGATAATGAAAAATAGAAAGTTTACAACTAGTTTACGATAAATGCTTTTCTCTTATTTAGTTCCTTAATTAAGTTTTTAGAAGTAGAATCAATTTCCATGCGATCTTTGATGAGTTTTTCATCCAGAATAATACTTTTCCCATTTCCTAATTACTTTTTTAGTAGGCTGAATTAATAAAACTTTTTTGATATGGTTTCTGTTCTTTAATTATGAACCCAACTGAAGAAAAGAAAATAATTGAAGATATCTTAAGAAAAAGAAGGTTATCACATTCTATAGAGTTATTAGATGTTCAGGGGGATAAATATACAGTTCGAAACAACTTTGGATCAACAATAATATATATTAAAAAAGACAATAATTATTTCCTAGAAGCAGAATTAGATTAAAATGGACAAATTCTCAAAAAATTTATATTCTGACAGTAAATTATCTTTTTATTTGAGCGCATTATTTTTTAAATCAAAGATTAATAACTATTATAGATAAAAATTTAAGATAAAAATTTTATAAATAAATTAAGTTTATTTCAAAATTATAGTGACTAAAAATTCGAAGAAGAAGAACGAATCGAGAGAACACAGAGAATAAAACCGTTGAAAAATTTCGAGCGGTAGTTGATGATAATACTTCACTTTCAATTTTTAATAAGAAAAAGCGTTCTGTATGTATTGTCCGAAGAGATTTAGCTAAATCTTATGAGATTGAGGTTGAAGCTTCAGAAGCTCCAATTTTGAATAAGATGTTAAATGATCCAGAACCATACGAGAGTTCTATTGCTGATGTAAAAATTTTAGAAGAAGAAATATTCCCAATAAATGATGTCTTTCAAAAGGTTTTTGGATCAGATAAAGAATTTAAATTAAATTCTATCAAACTTGCAATTGGTAGTAATTTCAATGACTATGTCACTATCGGGGAAGTTGATCTAATTCATTTTGATGTAAAACCAACACTCACAGGATTAGATTGCTTTATCAAGGAAAACAAAGAGAGTATTCTTGGATTCTTGGATTGTGAATATGTTAGTGAAGAAGGAAATGTAATTTATCTTAATTGCAGTAAAAAGAATGTTTCAGAAAATATTTTCTCAATCAAATTGATGGTTCTTGCATCCATGCAGCAAAGGGGTTTTTTCCTTCAACAAGAACACAAATATTATGGACTCCAACTTTACATTGTGATTGAATCAAAAAAATCAAATGATAATAAATTACTCGAATTTTTAAAAGAACTTGGTATTGATTGGGAAGTGATTTTTTTCAGAAGAAAGTTAGCAATTCATGATTGGACAGAAATTGAATGTGAGAGAAATTCTGAAAACCTTAAGAGTTACCTCCGTGCTAAATTTGAGACTTTAAATTATTTTGATGTAAACAATATCATTCGTTTAGCGGTTAAGAATCAATTACCTTTTAAAGTAGCTGATAAAATGGCTTCTTTATTGTACAAAATGAAAAATGAGAGAAATACTCGAATTCAAGACAAAAAATATCCAGATGAACAATATCAACAAGATGAGTATTCAATAACACTTAAAAAAGCAGAAGTAGCTGCAGCAGCAAAACTTGCATGTGCTTATTTAGGAATTCACATAGAGATGAATTTCGATAGAGACATTTCTATGGATGAAATCTTAAAGTATGAAGAAGAGCTTACCAATATATAATCTTTTCTCAAACTCAATCATAAAAAAATAATTTAGAGAAAGTAAATATAAGAGTTAATCTAATCCATAAGATAGTTTTAATATTTCATGATTTACCTTCCCAACAGTTAGACTATTTCCAGTCCTTATATTAGAAATTGTGTATGTTGCTGGAGCAAATAATCCCGGGTCAATATCATAAAATTTATAATCTGCTGCTTTAAATGTTTCAATGAAAGGTTTTCCATAGCTTGAAGATGTATTTGCTGGAGCTTTTTTAAGCAATTCAAATAATTCTCCTTCTCTTTCTTTCTCAACATTGATTGTAAAGTTTGTCATTCCAGCTGCGCTTATAGAATCATTGGTACGACCCATTGCATTAAGATCATCCTTAGCAATCGGTGCGATTGTTGTAGTTCCAAATCCTTCTTTAATTAAATCAATTGGAAATTTTATTTCATGTAATTTATGAATACCCGTTTCAACTATTCTGGCGGCAACTTGAATAGATCCCGTTAAACTAGCGGTTGGTGCACAAACAGCATAAACATTTCTTGTTTCCACCCCACATTTTTCTGCTATAATATCCATAACCTCTTCGTTAGGTAATTTTGATGTCTCGAAAACTATAACTGCACAATCAGAACTATCTTGGTAGGTTATCTCACTAAATAATTTCTCAACTTTGCTTTTAGCCCGAGCTGGCCCTGAACCAAGCGACTGAAAAATCACTTTTTTTTTAAGTTCCCCATTTTTCTCTACTTCTTTTTTTAATTTCACATTCCATCCTGCTAATTGAGATGCCATACAAGAGATTAGAGGATGTGAAGTATAGACATTAACACTAGGAATAAAATGTCCATCAAGATTATAGTGAGCAAATTCTACACTCCCTAAACCACCCATACATATCTCTCCAACTAATTTACCTCCTATCCAGGAGGAATCTGCCATATCAAGTACTATTGAGTTATTAGCTAACTTTTGTACTTTAACTCTATAAATTTCTTTTTTTTCAATAATTTTGCTGACGATATCTTTAGCAAGTTCGTTAATTTTTATATCACTCACTTATTTTCACCTTATTAAATTTCTTTTTTTTGATTGAGTATTTATTATTATTTTGATATTTTAATATATGATATTTTCAATTTTGAATTTATTGTAATTTCACCTATTAAAAAAATGGATTCTGATAAGGCAAGATTAAATAAGCTGTATTTGGCTCTTGAGGAAGTAAAAGATCGTTTTTTAAGTTATACGAGCAGAAACAAATCTCCTGTTAGGATTTATACACATTTAGATGCAGATGGGCTAAGTTCAGGTGCGATTCTCGGTAAAGCTTTGTATCGAGAAGAAATTCCGTTTCAAATTACAGTCCTCAGACAACTAGAAAGACTCGAAATTGCTAAAATCATAGAAGGTGTAACCCAAAATAAGAATTTTTTAATTTTTTCTGATTTTGGTAGTGGGCAGTATTTAGAATTACAAAAAAATTTAATTTCGAAATATGATTTTAATGCTCTTATAATCCTAGATCATCATATTCCACAACAGGTTTCCAACAAAGAAGATACCAAAAAAATTGAAGAAATCTATGAAGAAACCAAAAAATGGCAAGTAAATCCTTATTTTTGGGGAATTGATGGAAGTCTAGAAATTTCTGGAGCAGGTATGTGTTACTGTTTTGCTAAATGTTTAAATAAAGCAAATTTAGACCTAGCTCACCTAGCAATTACAGGAGCGATTGGTGATATACAGAATAAAGGAAGGGGTAAATCTTTTCAGGGAGTTAACAAGCTAATATTAAAAGATGCGACTAATTCTGGGCAAATTGAAGTCATGGACGACCTTAATTACTCTGCAATAAAACCGTTAAACGAAGCAATTGCTTACTCTTCGGATCTTATTTTACCTGGTTTATCTAATGATATTAATAAATCCCTTATTTTTCTAAAAACGAGGGGAATTCTAATGGAAAATCCTGATGGAAGGGTGAAAACATTGAATGAATTAAATCAAGATGAAAAAAAAATAGTTTCCTCAGCAATTATTGAGTATGCTTCACTGAAATTAGATTTAGAGCCAATTAAAATAATACAAAAATTGATTGTAAATAGATACTTGTTGAAAAAGGAACTTAAAGGCTCGGATCTTCACGATATTGCTGATTTTTCTAACCTATTAAATGCTTGTGGGCGTACTCAAAATTCTTCAATTGGCATATCCATCGCCATGGGAGATAGAAAGGACCTTTACCAAAAATCTAAACAAATAATTACTAATTACAGAAAATCTTTGGTGAAAAGCCTATCATGGATTAAAGATAACGATTTAATTAAACAAAAAGAATGGATTCAATATTTTTACGGAGAAGAAGTAATACCTGAAAGTATTATAGGAACAGTTACATCGATGCTGATTTTTGGAAAAAATAATATAGTTGATAAGTCCAGACCATTATTCGGTCTAGCAAAAAGAAATAATGAAGAAGTCTACAAAGTGTCAGGAAGAGCTCATGAAAAAATTGTCTCCAAGGGAGTAAATCTTTCGAGAGCAATCAGAGAAGCTTGTCAACGATCTAATCTAGATATTTTAGGGGGTGGTCATCCTCCAGCTGCGGGAACAAAAATACCCGTAGATAAAATTGACTTGTTTTTGGAAAATTGTAATATCGTTGTTGGGAATCAAATAAACGTTCCCAGAATAGATTAATCAGAAAAGAAATTAAACCCGATAAACCTCTCCAATTTCAGGAGCAACAGAATTATAGTTTTTTTGTACTAATTCACTCGCTAGAGTGGTTGTGGATTTACTATCTCCGTGGACGCAGAAAATATCCTTATTAGAATCTTTGAGGAAATTTAGATTTTCAATATAATTATGGAGATGAATATTATCAGAATGGCTTGAAAAATCAAAATATTCATAATCACATTTAGCTTTAATTTTTAAATCAGGATAATTTTTTCTATATTTGGATTTCTCTTTAAATTCAAATACTCCATTATCCAATAAATTCCTACCGGGTGTCCCTTCCACTTGATACCCTACTAAATATATTGCTGATGCGGGATTAGGGAGGATATTTTGGATGTATTCAATAGCTGCTCCTCCTTTAAGCATACCTGAAGGTGATATTATAACACCGCTAGATTTCTTAGCTAAGTTTCGAGTTTTAGGTTTTGAAACGAAACGAGCTTTTCCTATTGCACTTCTAAAGAGTTTAATGTTGTTAATGTAAACAGGATGATCTTGATATATAAGAGATATTTTTCTAGCGAGGCCATCGATAAAGATATTTCCTCTGTAGTTATATTTCTCTAAAATCATCAATGCTTCTTGTGAACGGGCTACTCCAAAAGCAGGTACCAAAACAGTTCCTCCATTATCAGTGATGTTTGTAATTTTTTCGAAAAAATTTTTCTCACTTTGTTCTCGTGGGGGATGTTGTTTGAGAGCATATGTTGATTCTATAATTAGAGAATCTAGTTTAGGGATATCCATGTGATTTGCGGGTTTTATCAAATTTGTTACTTGTGTATTGAAATCTCCAGAATATAAAATTGTTTTTTGATCTACTTCAATTAAAATTGACACACTTCCGGGGATATGACCCGCATTTAAAAAAGTTATAAAAAAATTATCAGTGATCCTCTGACGTGTTTGATTTTTAAGAAAAAATGAATTTTGGCTTAAATAATCCAATTCTCTATATCCAAATGGATAAGGAAAATCTGAAATTTTTATCATATCTTTTGCTAAAACTTCTGTGACAGCGAGAGAAACTGTATTCGTAAAGAATATTGGTTTTCCTGTTTTATAGAGAAACGGAATTCCACCTGAATGATCCACGTGACTGTGACTCAATGCAACTGCTTTCAAATTTTCAATATTTGTTTGATATGGGAGTCTTTCCTCCCCTCTAAATCGAATCCCATAGTCCAACATGCATTTAACTCCACTTTTGGATTCAATTAATATTGCACTTCTCCCTACCTCTCTGCATCCCCCAAGAAAAGTTATAGTAGCCATTTTTTTATGTTTTCTAATTCCACGTAAGTTTTTACTAATTCTTTAATAGGGTAAACAATTGAAAAAATATGAATATTTTCAAAATAAATAGTTCTTCTATGTAAAATCCATAATTGCTCAAATTTTTAAATAAGAATAAAAAAAAAGTAATTCCACGACTATTTTATTTTAATAATCGTATTGATCAATAATGCAATAACATTGTTAACATTTTTACCAAATATGTCTAAAATTTCTTCCCAAGTAACAGGTGCTTCATCATCTTTCCAACAATCATAATCAGTGGACATTGCTATAGCAGCATAAGG
>LAZR01001342.1_pt1 | contig 15658 bp, 17 predicted proteins | sample 329461 | NCBI WGS metagenome assembly LAZR01 (sample SAMN03002196, study PRJNA259156) | marine sediment metagenome | biome: sea floor; feature: Hydrothermal impacted sediments; material: marine sediment; isolation source: Loki non-amplified sample from Loki's castle hydrothermal vent sediment ...
CAGAGCAGCAAGCAGGATTAACAGCTAGTTACCGTATTTTTGGGGCACCGCCAGGCGCTTATGGTGCAGGGGTGAATCGTTTGGTTGAGCGCTCGGGTGCTTGGCAGCAACGAACGGAAGTGGCAGAAACCTATATTCATCGGATGGGCCACGCTTATGGTGCTGACCTAGATGGTCAAGCGGAACAGGCATTATTCCAACAACGCTTACAGCATGTCACGCAGACCTATTTGGGCCGAGCTAGCAACTTATATGGCGTTATCGATAACAATGATGCCTTTGATTATTTAGGCGGCCTCAGTTTAGCGGTTGAAACCACACGCGGTCAGCCTCCGGAAAATTTCATTCTTGCTCATAGTGACAGCAAAGACTTAAAGGTTGAGTCACTACAATCCGTGTTACTGGGGGAACTACGTGGCCGATATTTGAATCCTCAGTGGTTAACGCCTCTAATGGATGAGGGCTATGCCGGAGCCCGCACCATGGGCAGTGAGTTTTTGGAATACTTATGGGGGTGGCAAGTGACCAACCCTGGCATTGTCAAAAGTTGGGTGTGGGATGAAGTAAAACGTGTCTATATTGACGATGGTTTGAATTTAGGTTTGGATGACTTTCTTGAGCAAAATCATAATGTCCATGTGAAAAGTAATATGCTCGCCGTCATGTTGGTGGCCGCGTCGAAAGGGTTTTGGCAAGCCGATCAGCAAACGATAAAAAGTCTAGCTGAACAGTTTATGGATTTAGTGCTGGCGAATGGCTTACCGGGCAGTGGACACACTTCCCCCTCACATCCTATGTATGTCTGGTTGAAGGATTATCTTGATAAAGAACACCAGCAGCAGTTAGCTCAATTACTCGCTACAGCTCAATCACCTGAGACTAGTGATGATGCAGCCCCCAGTCATATCGCTGAGATATCTGCAGAGCAGACAGCCTCAAAAGAACTGTCGTCAGAAGAGACCTCAAGTGAACAAACAGCTGATGATGCTCAACAACATCTGTGGCTTTATGGTTTGATGGCTGTCGTGATGGTTCTGCTCATGTTGGGTGTTATTAAAGGTGCCCGAGCACCCAAAGCAAAGGGGAGTGAATAAGTGATGTTGGGTTCTGAATCAATTGGTCTGATGCATCATTTAGTGGGGTTTTTGTTAGAACCTGTCATTTGGGCGCTGATTTTTTTTGCAGCGTTGAGCTTGATGGATATCGGGCTTGCTTTTGCTGAACGGTTTTCAGGCCTACGGAAATGGCAACAAAGTCAGCAAGTGACTGAATTTGAGGCATTGGCAGTCAAACGTATCGAACGAAGTGACTTTTTGGCTAGGATAGCCCCTATGTTGGGATTGATGGGCACGTTGATTCCCTTAGGCCCCGGTCTTGCCGCCTTAGGTAATGGTGAATTAAGCATCTTAACAACTGCCATGAGTGTTGCTTTTGATACCACCGTTTTGGGTTTGTTTGTCGGCATTATCGGCTTTGTCTTGGGGCGAATGAGACGTCGCTGGTATGAGCAAGTGCTAAACGCAATGGAGCAGTCTGATGGCTAGACGCTGGCGCAAAAGTCGCTTTGATGGCAATGATGATGAACCTCTCGGACCAATGGCTAATTTGGTTGACTTAATGCTGGTGTTTGCCTGCGGCTTGATTGCCGCATTGATTTCTATGAGCAGTCAGCTTCAGGAACACTTTAAGCCAGAGCGACAGGCTCTCACTGAACTTACCTCAACAAAAGAGCTACCCAAGCTACCTGAAGGATTACAGGGCGGGGCAGACGGATACGAATCTGTTGGTCAGGTTTACCGCGATCCCAAAACGGGTAAATTAATTTTAATCGGGCAGTAGTGCCTTTTTCTTCAGGGCTCAGTTAGTCGCTGACGTTGGTTTTACGATAACTTCACGTTAAAGTAAGTCCTCAAATTCACTCATGGAGGAAAAATGACGGTTGAATTGAGTTTGCCTGAAGAATGGACTGAGGTACTTTCGTCGTATCCAAGCCTTAGTGATGTAGCAACAAAAGTGCTATCGAGCAGTGACTTTGCTCTGCAGTGGGGTATTAGACAGCCCCAGAGACTAGCTGATTTAGTCGAGTCAGGCAGCTTAGAGCAATCCTTTTCTCTGCAGCAAATACATAAGCAATTAGCTGAGATGCTTTCAGACGTTGATACTGAAGAGACACTTCATCGGCAACTGCGTTATTTTCGTCAATGGATGATGGTTCGAATTATCTGGCGAGACTTGGCGGGTTGGGCGGATCTAGCTGAGACAATGGCTGATCTATCTAATATGGCGGATGTTTGTATTCAGCAAACTTTGGCGATTCTGTATGAATGGCAAGTCAAGCTTAATGGGACACCTGTTGATGAGCGCGGCAATCAGCAACAAATGATTGTGTTGGGCATGGGTAAATTGGGGGCTGGCGAACTTAATCTATCTTCTGACATTGATCTCATTTTTACTTATCCAGAAGAGGGAGATACTCAAGGCGCTAGAAAGCCATTGAGTAATAGTGAATTTTTTGTACGTTTAGGACGTAAGTTAATTCAAGCCTTGGATAATGTAACGGTAGATGGGTTTGTTTTTCGGGTCGATATGAGATTACGTCCCTTCGGTGATAGCGGGGCATTAGTCTCAAGCTATGATGCTTTAGAAGAATATTATCAAACCCAAGGGCGAGAGTGGGAGCGCTACGCGATGATCAAGGCGCGTGCTATCACCGGCAATACCTCGGATAAAAAAGTCTTGTCAGACATGTTACGCCCCTTTGTTTACCGCCGTTACCTAGATTACGGCATGTTTGATTCACTACGTGAAATGAAATCATTAATCGCTGGTAATCTGCATAAAAAAGGGATGGATGAAAATATCAAACTTGGTGCCGGGGGCATTCGAGAAATTGAGTTCATCGGCCAAGTATTTCAATTGATTTATGGTGGACGCGATCGGCCTCTACAACAACGACCCATCATGACGATATTGCAGTTATTAGCTGATAGAAATTTTCTCTCATCGCATGCTGTTATTGACCTAACCGCAGCCTATGATTTTTTACGTCGTACTGAGCATCGAATTCAGGCATGGGCCGATCAACAGACACATATTTTGCCGTCAGATGACGATAGCAAAATGCGCCTTGCTAAGAGTATGGGGTTTGTTGATTGGACGTTGTTTATAGAAGCGCTCAATAGCCATAGAGAAAATGTGCAACAGCATTTTGATCAGCTACTCACTGCTCCGCAAGCCGCTGAAGATGGTTCAGGTACAAAAATTTCAATACTGAATGCAGAGTCAGAGGAAAAACGTGATTTCTTATTGCAATGCGGCTATGACGATATCGAGTCAGCATTAGCCGTGCTGGAGCGTTTATTAGATCTCAATATCTGCCGTAACTTGAGTCAAACTGGACGGCAACGCTTAGATAAATTATTGCCATTGCTGCTACAAGCCGCCGGCCAAGTGGATAATCCTGATGAATGTTTATCACGCTTAACTTCATTAATCGGTTCGATTATGCGCCGCAGTGCTTATATGGCGCTGTTAGTTGAAAATCCGATGGCCTTATCGCAATTGATCAAGCTTTGTTCAGCCAGTCCGCTTATTAGCAGTCAGCTAGCACGATATCCTGTTTTACTTGATGAGTTATTAGATCCACGATCACTCTATGAAGTGCCCGAACGAGAAGAGCAAGAGGGGCGTCTGAAACAGTTTTTATCTTCAGTCGATGCCGATGATTTAGAGCAATTGATGAACCGGCTTCGCGAGTTTCGGCAAATAGCCAGTTTACAAGTAGCCGCTGCTGATGTGACGGGCGTATTGCCCATCATGCGCGTAGGGGATCAATTATCGGAACTCGCTGAAATTCAATTAGCCCATGTTTGGCGTATTGCATGGGAGCACCTTGTGAGTCGCCATGGTTACCCCCCTATAAGCGATAATTCTAGCGATATTAGCGAATGTGGCTTTACCATTTTGGCCTATGGCAAGCTAGGCGGTTTGGAACTGGGGTATGGCTCAGACTTAGATCTGGTGTTTATTTTTGATGATGAACAACAGGGAATGACCAACGGTGAGAAACCTGTTGAGCTCATGGTGTTTTATACCCGTCTTGCACAGCGGATGATTCATCTATTAAGCACGGTCACGCCGGGAGGGGTATTGTACGAAGTAGATATGCGCTTGAGACCAAGTGGGGCATCGGGACTACTAGTCAGTCCACTATCTGGTTTTGCTGATTATCAAAAGGATGAAGCATGGACGTGGGAGCACCAGGCCCTAGTTCGAGCTAGAAATGTCGTTGGAGACAGCCAACTTGCGCAAAAGGTCGCTCAAATTCGTCAACAAGTATTGTCTATGCCGCGTAATGAAGAAACGCTTGCTGAGCAAGTTAAAGACATGCGGAAAAAAATGCGGCAGCAGTTGGATAAGAGTGAAAGCCAACTATTTGATCTAAAACAAGGTAAAGGTGGTATCACTGATATCGAATTTATGGTGCAATATGCGGTATTGGCTTGGTCATCGCACTTGCCTGAATTACGTGTTTACACGGATAATATTAGGATCATAGATGCGTTGGTCATCTCGAATAAGCTGACACCCGAAGAAGGGCAAACGTTAGCAGATGCCTATCGCTATTATCGAAACAAGGCCAATCACTGCTTTTTGCAAGAAAAGCCCGCCCTGATTTCGACAGCGTTATTGAAGGATTATCCTCAGCAAGTGCAGCAAATTTGGCAGCGCTGGTTGGGTGATATCTGAACTAGTAATACGATTAAACAACGAACTTGGAATAAAGCATATGGTAGCAGCAACAATGGCAGATCGTGACGGCGTTATCTGGCTAGACGGCAAACTTGTCCCGTGGCGTGATGCCAAAGTCCATGTCCTCACGCACACACTTCATTATGGAATGGGTGTGTTTGAGGGTGTCAGAGCATACGAAACTGATCAAGGTACTGCTATTTTCCGTATGCAAGAGCATACGGATCGTTTATTTCGCAGTGCTAAGATTTTGGGTATGAACATGCCCTTTGATAAAGACACGATCAATGAAGCACAGCGAACAGTGGTTCGTGACAATAATTTAGCTTCAGCTTATATCCGGCCCATGTGTTTTTATGGATCAGAAGGCATGGGTATTCGTGCTGACAATTTAAAAACACATGTCATGATTGCTGCTTGGCATTGGGGTGCGTATCTTGGTGAAGAAAATATGGAAAAAGGTATCCGCATTAAAACCTCTTCATTCACTCGCCACCATGTCAATATCACGATGTGTAAAGCAAAAGCGAATGGCAACTACATGAACTCAATGATGGCGCTGCAAGAAGCAGTCAATTGTGGTTATGACGAAGCGCTTTTGTTAGATGCATCTGGCTTTGTCTGTGAAGGCAGTGGTGAGAACTTCTTTATGGTGCGTGATGGTGTGCTTTATACACCTGAATTAACGTCTGCACTAGAAGGTATTACCCGTGAAACCATCATGACGCTAGCTCATGATATTGGCTTAAAAGTAGTTGAAAAACGCATCACTCGTGATGAGGTTTATATCGCTGATGAGGCTTTCTTCACCGGCACCGCTGCTGAAGTAACACCTATCCGTGAGTTAGATAATCGCTCTATCGGTAATGGCGGTCGCGGCCCCATCACTGAAAAATTACAAGCGATGTATTTCGATCAGGTATACGGTCGCAGTGATGTCTATAAAAACTGGAATACACTAGTCGCAAAATAATACAAAAGCATGATCAGACAGCGACGTCAGGCAATGCATAGAATGAAAAAAAGAGGTTAGACAGTACAATGGCAGGTCATAGTAAATGGGCAAATATTCAGCATAGAAAAGGTGCACAGGATGCTAAACGTGGCAAATTGTTTACCAAGCTGATTCGTGAAATTACCGTTGCTGCAAAAATGGGTGGCAGTGATGCCGCTGCAAACCCACGTCTTCGGGCAGCAATCGATAAAGCGCTTGGCGCAAATATGACAAAAGATGTCATAGAGCGAGCAACCAAACGTGGTGCCGGTGAGCTAGATGATGTCAACTACGAAGAAATTCGCTATGAAGGCTATGGCCCAAGCGGCATTGCCATTATGGTTGACTGCATGACAGACAATCGTAATAGAACGGTAGCGGCTGTGCGAAATGTCTTTACAAAACGTGGCGGCAATATGGGTACTGATGGTTCTGTTGCCTACCTGTTTAATAAAAAAGGCATTATTTCATTGCCTGCGGGCACGGATGAAGACACCATTATGGAAGCGGCTTTAGAGGCCGGTGCAGAAGATATTGTCACCAATGATGATGGCTCAATTGATGTGTTTACCTCGCCTGATGATTACTCAGTGGTGAAGGATGCGATTGACGCAACCGAGTGTGAAGTGACCTCATCGCAAGTCACCATGCATCCTGATATCTCTGTCAGTTTAGATTTGGATGATGCTCAAAAAGCCATCGGTATGATTGAAGCGTTTGAAGAATTAGATGACGTGCAAGATGTTTACTCAAATGCTGATTTTTCTGATGAGGTCATGGCTCAGCTAGAAGGCTGAACCACGCCTTTATGCCAAGAATTTTGGGAATTGATCCCGGCTCGCGGAAAACAGGTTTTGGCATAATTGAACTTGAAGGGAAACAAATAAAACACGTTGTCAATGGTCGCTTGCTGGTTGGCGATGGTGAATTTTCTGATCGTCTTCGTCAAATTTTTGAAGGTTTGTCAGATCTTATTGACCGTTACCAGCCCGACATGATGGCGATTGAGAAAGTGTTTCTTCATAAAAATGCTGACTCAGCATTGAAACTGGGCCAAGCTCGTGGTGCCGCTATCTGTGCAGCGGTCAACAAACAGCTATCCGTCGCCGAGTATTCAGCGACCCAAATCAAAAAAGCTGTTGTTGGCAATGGCCACGCCAAAAAAGAACAAGTGCAGTACATGATGGCTGTAGTGTTAAAGTTATCGGAACCGCTTCAGGAAGATGCTGCCGATGCCTTAGCGTGTGCGTTAACACATGCTAATCATGCGGCGATTGGAAATAGTCAAAGCCGTCTACCAGAAGGTATGCGTACCACCCGCCGCGGAGGGCGATATAGTCGATGATTGGACGTTTAAGAGGCATTATTATTGAAAAACAAGCACCTGACTTGGTGTTAGATGTTAACGGTGTCGGTTATGAACTCTCAGCCCCGATGTCTACGTTCTTCAGTCTTCCCGCTCTTAATGACGAAGTCACATTGTTTACTCATCTTGTTGTGCGCGAAGATGCGCAGCTACTTTATGCTTTTGCTACTGAACGTGAGCGTTTACTCTTTCGTAGCTTGTTAAAAGTAAATGGCGTTGGTGCCAAATTAGCCTTAACTATTCTCTCTGGCAGTGATGTCGATACCTTTGCCCGCAGTGTGCAAGAGGGTGATGCGGCGAGTTTGACCCGCTTACCAGGTGTTGGCAAAAAAACAGCCGAACGCTTAATTATTGAAATGCGTGACCGTCTTAAAGATGCCAGTTCTGCCATGGGATTAGATAGTGTTGTCAGTAGTGCCTTATCTGTTGCAGCAGGGGCAAAAACGGAAGCTGTAGAAGCCCTTGTGGCTCTGGGGTATAAATCTGCAGAAGCTGAAAAAATGTTGAAAAGTTTCGACAGTGACGGTATGAGCACTGAGCAAATTATCCGCCAAGCATTGCAAAGAAATTAGAGTATGGATGAGCGCTTTATTACGCCACAAGCTAGCAGAGATGAAGAACGTATCGACCGTGCGATTCGCCCTGTTAGTTTGCAAGATTACATTGGTCAGCCTGTGGTCCGTGAACAAATGGATCTGTTTATTTCTGCAGCCAGAAATCGCAAAGAAGCACTTGATCACACGCTGATCTTCGGCCCCCCAGGATTAGGTAAAACGACGTTAGCCCATATCATCGCTAATGAAATGGGGGTGAATTTAAGACAAACTTCTGGACCTGTCCTCGAAAGGCCCGGCGATTTGGCGGCTTTACTAACCAATCTTGAACCTAATGATGTGTTGTTTGTGGATGAAATTCATCGACTCAGTCCTATCGTTGAAGAAGTCTTATATCCGGCGATGGAAGATTATCAAATCGATATTATGATTGGTGAAGGCCCTGCTGCCCGCTCCATTAAGCTTGATGTTGAGCCCTTTACTTTAGTTGGCGCCACTACACGTGCCGGTTCATTAACGTCTCCCTTGCGTGACCGATTTGGGATTGTGCAGCGTCTTGAGTTTTATAACACGCGGGATTTGAGTACGATTGTGCAACGTAGTTCGAACATTTTGAATGTAAAGCTTGATGAAGGCGGGGCTAATGAAATTGCACGCCGATCAAGAGGCACACCCCGCATAGCTAATAGGTTACTGCGACGGGTAAGAGATTATGCAGAAGTCAGATTTAATGGCGAAGTAACGGCTGAAATTGCACGCCAAGCATTGGACTTATTGGATGTCGATAATTTCGGCTTTGATATGTTAGACCGCAAATTACTACTGGCCATTATCGAAAAATTTGAAGGCGGACCTGTTGGCTTAGACAATCTGGCTGCGGCGATTGGTGAAGAGCGAGGCACTATCGAAGATGTGATTGAACCTTATTTGATTCAAGAGGGTTTCATCATGCGCACACCACGAGGTCGGGTTGCTACTAAACGTGCTTGGTTACATTTGGGATTAAGTCCAAATATCAGCATGGATAAGCCATAGAATAATGCAAGAATTTCACTGGCCAATACGGGTATATTATGAAGATACTGATAGTGGTGGAGTGGTGTATCATTCCAACTATCTTAATTTCATGGAACGAGCGCGGACAGAGTGGTTACGTGCTTTAGGTTTTGAGCAGAACTCACTAAGAGATGATTACCAACTGTTGTTTGCGGTACATTCAATGACAATTAATTACCGACAGCCAGCTCGTTTTAATGACAGTTTAGTGGTGTCATCAACACTAGAAAAATGTGCTGGGGCCAGTATGCAGTTTATGCAGCGTATTTATCGTGAGCAGGAACTGATGTGTGAAGCATCAGTCAAAATCGCTTGCTTGGATGCTGAATGTTTTAGACCAAAATCCATACCTAAAATTATTATGACGGAGATGCGAAGTGACGGCTGATTTATCGATTATCAGTTTGATTCTAGAAGCGAGCTTGATAGTTAAACTCGTCATGCTGGTGTTATTACTGATTTCATTTTATTCCTGGTTCATTATTTTCCGAAAGCGAAGCGACATTGCTAAAGCAAAACGCGATGCGGATAATTTTGAAGACAAGTTCTGGTCTGGAAATGAGCTCAACCGTCTTTATGAAGATATTTCTTCAAGGCCTCATTCAACACGAGGGATGGAAGGCATTTTCGAAGTCGGATTTAAAGAGTTTGTTCGCTTGAAAAAGTCATCCAATGACAGTAACTATGTGCTGGAAGGTGCTCAAAGGGTGATGCGAATATCTCTAGCACGAGAAATTGATCAGTTGGAAACCTCTTTACCTTTCTTGGCGACCGCTGGTTCAACTAGCCCTTATATCGGTTTGTTCGGAACTGTGTGGGGGATTATGAATTCCTTCAGGGCTCTAGGTAATGTTCAGCAGGCAACGTTATCCATGGTCGCCCCGGGTATTTCCGAGGCGTTGATTGCTACTGCAATGGGGTTATTTGCCGCCATTCCAGCCGTTATTGCTTATAACCGATATTCGAATGAAGTTGAGCGATTGATAAACCGCTATGACACGTTCTTAGAAGAGTTTTCTTCAATTCTTCAGCGCCAACAGGATTAACCAAGAGTTTGAATCATGGCTGCACATAATAACAGGCGACTTCGTCGCAAACCGATGGCAGACATCAATGTCGTTCCCTACATTGATGTCATGTTGGTGTTGCTCATCATCTTTATGATCACTGCACCGATGTTAACGCAAGGTGTTCAGGTCGAGTTGCCTCAAGCTGATGCGAATCAGGTCAATACTCCTGAAGATACGGAGCCATTCGTTGTATCAGTAGATGCCGAAGGTAACTTCTATGCCGCGGTTGGTGATAAGCAAGACGAAGCAATTGGTCCTGAAAGACTAATGGCTATAACTAGTGCTGTATTGAGTCGAAACCCTAATACACCGGTGATGGTAAAAGGTGATAATAACGCCAGTTATGGCAATGTTGTTTCAGCGATGGCCCTTTTACAAAAAGCGGGTGCACCAAGTGTCGGACTGATTACTCAACAACCTGAACAAGCGCAAATAAACTGATACCAGATATGAAACATAAAATCGTCGACAATGTGTTTGCTGGCGCCTCATCACTGATTTTTCATGGTGTCATTATTGCGCTGTTTCTGGTCGGGATGGAGTTCAACTCTACTCCCAAACCACTAGCCCAACAGCCACAAAAAGAAATTGTTCAGGCCACCATACTGGATGAAAGTTTGGTTGAGCAAGAAGTGGCTAGATTGGAAAATATAGAGAAAAATAAACAAAAAGCCGAGCAAGAGCGTCAGCAAAAAGCTCAGGACCAATTAGAAAAAACTCAGCAAGAGCTAGCGCGTAAAGAACAAGAATATTTAGATATGGAAGAGCGTGCTAGACTCGATGCAGAGCAACGAGCTAAAGCCGCAGAGCTTGAACAGCAAAAAATTGCTGACCTTGCAAAACAGCGTGAAGTGGAAGAGAAAAAGAAACAAGAAGCTGAAAAACAACGCAAATTAGAAGAAGAGCGCAAGCAAAAAGCAGAAGCTGAACGTAAACTCGCTGAGGCAGAAAAAGAAAAAATACAAGCTGAAAAAAAGCGGTTGGAAGAGGAAAAACGTCAGGCTGAAGCAGAAAAAAAACGTTTAGAAGAGGAAAAGCGCAAGGCGGAAGCTGAAAAGAAACGTATTGAAGAAGAAAAGAAAAAAGCTGAAGCAGAGAAAAAACGTGCAGAAGAGGCTAAACGCAAAGCCGAAGCGGAGAAAAAACGCTTAGAAGCAGAGAAACAAAAAGCCGCTGCCGAGGCTAGTCGAAAAGCGGCAGAGACTGAGCTTCAACGACAGTTAGAACAAGAACAGCAAGAACGAGAAATTCGCCGCATTCAAGGAGTTGTTGATCAATACAGCCTGATGATCCAGCAGCGTGTTAAACGCTTTTGGTCTCGACCAGCAAACACGCAGTCAGGTTTACAGTGTACTGTCCGAGTAAGCTTACTGCCAGGTGGTGATGTTAAATCTGTCAAGGTCGTGAAGAGTAGTGGTAATCCTGTGTTTGACCGTTCGGCGGAGACTGCCGTATACAAAGCTGCCCCCTTACCACAACCCTCAGATGCAAAAGCTGCTGGGGCATTACGCGATTTCCAATTTATATTTAAACCAGAATAAAGGATAAATGCATGTTAAGACATTGGTTAAAAACCGTTGCATTGTTGATGGCATTCTTGCCTTGGCCTGCTCATGCTTTACTCACAATTGAAATTACCGGTGGTTCCGAGTCAGCCTTACCGATTGCTATCGTTCCATTTGGAGCAGAAGGATTCTCTGCACCGGAAGATATTTCTAAAATTATCAGCAACGATCTTACAAGCAGTGGTCGATTTGCACCACTTCCGGGTAAAGATCTCATCTCACAGCCGCATGATGGCGAAGAGGTAAATTTTAAAGATTGGCGGTTATTACGATCCGAAGGACTGCTTATCGGTAAGGTAACTAGCCAAGATGGTGAAAACTACGATGTTCAGTTTCAATTATTTGATGTCTATAAGTCACAGCAGTTAGTTGGTAAGCGCTATCGTGTTCCTGCATCGGGGGTGCGTAGTTTGGCTCATCAAATTGCAGACGTTGTTTATGAAACCCTGACAGGTGAAAAAGGTATTTTTTCAACACGTCTTGCCTTTGTTACAGAAATTAGAAATGCAGACGGTGGTAAACGCTACGCCTTACAAATTTCAGATGCTGATGGTGCCAATCCACGCACGATTCTGCAATCAACTCAGCCAATTATGTCGCCAAACTGGTCACCTGATGGAAATAGGCTGGCTTATGTGACGTTTGAAAACAATAAATCCGAAGTTTATGTGCAAGAGCTGAGCTCAGGTAAACGTCAATCTGTCGCTTCATTTCGAGGGCTAAACAGTGCTCCGTCGTGGTCTCCTGATGGCAAAAAACTGGCACTGACCTTATCTAAAAATGGAAATCCAGAAATTTATATACTGGACCTAGCCTCGGCGAAATTATCTAGGGTGACGCATAATTCTCAAGCCATTGATACTGAAGCAGTATGGATGCCCAACGGTAAAGAAATTTTATTTACCTCTGATCGTGGTGGTCGTCCGCAAATTTATCGCGTAAATGCTGATGGTGGTCGCGCGGAACGTGTTACGTTTGAAGGCAGTTACAATGCATCTGCTGATATTTCACCAGATGGACGAATGATGGCGATGGTGCATGGTGAAAATGGTAAGTATCATATTGCTGTTCAAGATCTTCAAACTGGCGCGGTTCAGGTGTTAACCGAAACCGGTGCTGATGAATCCCCAAGCTTTGCGCCAAACGGCAGCATGATTCTCTACGCTACCGAGCAAAAAGGCAGAGGTATTTTAGCCGCTGTGTCTGTAGATGGTCGAATCAAACAACGTTTGGGTGAGTCCGGTAGCGCTGTTCGTGAGCCGGCATGGTCGCCTTTCAAAAAATAATCTTTAGGAGTAGTTAAAATGAGTAAGTTAAAACTGTTAGTCGTATTGCTGCCTGTGGTGTGGTTGGCTGCATGTAGCTCTACCCCAAATAAAGGTATGAATGAAGCTGATGTTGCCGTAGAGGATTTGAGTGCAGAATCTTCAGCAATGAATGGTAATGCTGGAGCGGAAGGTAGTGAGTACGGTTCAGAAACGCAAGTTGTTGTTGGTGAAGGTGAGTACCAGGGTAGCGAATTAAATGACCCGTCAAGCCCATTATCAAATCGTGTTGTTTATTTTGACTATGACAGTGCTAGTGTTCGTCAACAGGATCAAGCTATTCTTCAAGCACATGCTGCTTACTTAGCGAAAAACCCTAATGTGACAGTTCGTATTGAAGGTCATACTGATGAACGTGGTTCACGTGAATACAATTTAGCGTTGGGTGAACGTCGTGCATTGTCAATCCGTCAAATTTTAATGTTACAAGGTGCGCAATTGGATCAATTCCAAGTCACTAGTTTTGGTGAAGAGCGTCCAGCTGTTGATGGTAATGATGATGCCGCTTGGGCCCAAAACCGTCGTGTAGAATTAGTATATGTAGGTAGATAAAAATGCAATTAAAGAGCAATAAAAAGCTCCTATGTGCTCTTATCCTTTCTGTCACTCTGCCTAACATAAGTTGGGCAGAGTCTGAGCCTCTTCAGCAGCGGGTTGAACGCTTGGAGAGAATCATACAAGGACAAGGCCTGATGAATTTGATCTCCCGTGTAGATCAACTTCAAAATGAAGTAAAGCGTTTAAATGGTGAAAATGAGTCACTAAGACATGAGCTTGAACAGAGTCAAAAACGTCAGCGTGAAATGTATATTGATCTAGATGAGCGATTACAGCAGGTGACTTCCAACTCAGTCCAGCCTAATTCAACCGCTGGCAATGATGCCAGTAATCCAGTCGATGAGTCAGCATCTGATTCTGCTAAACTTTCAACGGCACCTGTTGCAGTTGAAAATGGTGAAGCTGCCTATCAGGCCGCGCTTCAGACACTTCGCAGTGGCCAATATCAGCAAGCAATTGATGCCCTAGCGGTATTCCCAGATACGTATCCAGGTAGTGTTTATTTGCCAAATGCCTATTACTGGCAAGGTGAAGCTAATTATGTGCTTCGTCACTTTGAAGCGGCAATAACTGCATTCCAAACTGTTATTGATACCTATCCTGCAAGTACAAAAGTAGCTGACTCTATGTTGAAGCTAGGTTTCAGCCAATATGAGCTAGGCAATGTTGATGCAGCAAAACTGACTTTAAATAATGTAATGCAGCAATATTCAAATACATCTGCCGCTAAGTTATCAAAAGTAAGATTAGATCGTATTAAAGAAGAAACACGATAAGCCCTTAGGCGAAAGAGGTTGCTATGGCGCAGTGTCGTATTACAGAAATTTTTTATTCTTTACAAGGTGAGACGCGTACCGTTGGTCTGCCAACCGTTTTCGTTCGTTTAACGGGATGTCCATTACGCTGCGGTTATTGTGATACTGCTTATGCATTTACCGGCGGCGAAAAGATGGAAATCGCAGATATTGTGAAAACAGTTTCAGCTTATAATCCCCGTTATGTCACCGTTACCGGCGGTGAACCGTTAGCCCAACAAACATGTTTCCAATTATTGACCGCTTTATGTGATCTTAATGTCGAAGTTTCTTTGGAAACGAGCGGTGCGATCGATATAACGGCCGTTGACCCACGCGTTGTTTGTGTCATGGATCTCAAAACACCTGCTTCAGGTGAAGAAAGCAAAAACAAATACAGCAATATCGAACAATTGAAAGCTCAAGATCAAATCAAATTTGTCATTTGTAACCGTGATGATTACGACTGGTCTTGCCAGAAGTTAGCTGAATATAATCTTATCGATCGTTGCGAAATACTATTTTCTCCCATTCATGGCAAATTGAATCCAGCAGATCTAGCTGAATGGATTATTGAAGATAATTTAGCCGTTCGTATGCAAATACAAATGCATAAATATTTATGGAATGATGAGCAGGGTCGATGAAACGAGCAGTCATACTCTTATCTGGTGGACTTGATTCCGTAACCGTTCTTGCTATGGCTAAAAGCCAAGGCTTCGAGTGTTATACCTTAAGCTTTAATTACGGTCAGCGTCATGATTCAGAATTAGCTGCTTCAGCTAAATTATCAGTATCACATGGCGCCATTGAACATAAAGTAATCAATATAGATTTACGTGCCATTGGTGGTTCAGCCCTAACAGATGATAATTTTGCTGTACCTGAACAAGAACAACAAGGCATTCCAATCACCTACGTGCCGGCACGTAATACTGTCTTTCTATCAATTGCATTAGGTTGGGCTGAAGTATTAAATGCTCAAGCTATATATGTAGGTGTCAACGCCGTTGATTATTCTGGTTATCCAGATTGCCGACCAGACTTTATTGCAGCATTTGAGACGCTGGCTAATCTTGCCACTAAAGCTGGAGTTGAAGGCAATAAGCTTACAATTCATGCTCCACTAATAGATATGACTAAAGCCGAAATTATTCAGCAAGGCATAAAATTAGGCATCGATTACAGTCAAACTGTTTCATGCTATCAAGCAGATAATAATGGTAACGCGTGTGGACGATGCGATTCATGCCGCTTGAGACGACAAGGATTCGAACAGGCTGGAGTTAGCGATCCTACTTCGTATCAAATATAAATTAACCTTTACATGGTGTGAAAAGACATCATGCAGTACACAAATAAACGCACAATCTCCTTATATTGATAACTTCCGAATGGATATTGCAATGTTTATATTAAAGTTCCAGGGCTTTAAGTTATTGCTCTGTAACAAATTTAATATAAACTAACATCACTTAGAGTTGTAAGCTGGAAAAAAAAATCTAAAAAAAGTTGTTATTTCGTCAAAATAAGGTATTATTTCGCCTCTTGGTTTGGGCCGTTAGCTCAGTTGGTAGAGCACCGGACTTTTAATCCGATGGTCCCGCGTTCGAGTCGCGGACGG
>LAZR01001343.1_pt1 | contig 15655 bp, 13 predicted proteins | sample 329461 | NCBI WGS metagenome assembly LAZR01 (sample SAMN03002196, study PRJNA259156) | marine sediment metagenome | biome: sea floor; feature: Hydrothermal impacted sediments; material: marine sediment; isolation source: Loki non-amplified sample from Loki's castle hydrothermal vent sediment ...
ACCAAACATGCGCTGCCCTTTGGGTTCTTTCTAGGGACGATTAACTCTTTGTTGCTCGGTTTTTACTTAGCCCACTAGGTTACAAACCTCGCGCTGCGATTTAATCGCCCCTAGATTGAACAAATTTCAATCCACAAAGGTCAACACGCCCCTGTAACACGTGGCTAATTAAAGAAAAGCTAATGAGCAAAATATTTATAATAGGTTTACCGCGTACCGGCACAACGAGTGTGTGCCACGCATTTTTAGAGCTCGGCATTACAACGGCGCATACCACGTATACTAATGCTTGTTTTGAAAATGCTAACGCGATTGCCGACACTCCCATATTTAATGACTTTAAAGCACTTGATATTCATTATCCAGACTCTAAGTTTATTTATTTAGAACGCGAACTGAGTGCATGGCTACCTTCAATAAAACAGCTTTTAACGCGTATGCACACTAATTTAACCCGTGCAGACGGGGGCTTCAATATTCATATAAAACGCTGTTATTTAAATACGTTTAGTGAGCTTTCGCTTGATAATATTAGCGACGATAGTTACTTAGCAGACTGTTATGATACACATTTTAATGATGCTCAAACGTACTTTAATAACCGTGACGACGATTTTTTATCCATTGATATAGCAAAGCCTAATAGTTACAAAAAGTTGTGTAATTTTTTAGGGTTAGAAAGTGATAAAACTGATTTTGAAAAAATGAATATGGGCGGAAAAGTCACCGCATGGAACGATATTAAACACCCGTTAAAAGTTGAGTCTACGGCTAAAGGGCGCATAGATAAATTACTGCCTTACAAGATTTTTTAAATCAAATACGTTAAAATCCCCGCATTATTATTTAAGTTGTACAGAACATGTTTGAATTAAAATACCACACCCCATTTGAATGGACCGAAGTTGTCCTTGCTGACTTTAATACTTTTTTACAAGATCATGCCGCTGCTGAAAAAAAAGCATCGGGTATGGCTATGTCTATGCTTTCGCATTATCCAGACAAACGTAAATTAGTAAAAGCCATGACCGATTTAGCACTAGAAGAATTAATACACTTTAAACAAGTGCTTAAGTTACTTTTAGAGCGCGATGTAAACTTAGGTGACGACAAAAAAGATCCGTACATAAAACAAATACGTGCACTATTTAGACACGGTCGTGATGGTTTTTTAATGGACCGATTACTGGTTGGCGGTGTAATTGAAGCACGTGGCCACGAGCGTTTTTCTTTAGTTGCACAAGCACTTCCTGAGGGTAAAGAAAAAGACTTTTATGTTGCTATTGCCAAATCAGAAGAAAAACATAAAAACCTATTTGTAGAACTCGCTTACGAATACTTTGAAAAAGAAGAAGTTGATGTTCGCCTAGAAGAGTTACTTATAGCTGAAGCAAAAATCTGTGAAAGCATCCCGTTTACAGCCGCTTTGCATTAATTAAAACTCGCGCAGAGCTTATTTTACTCGCTTTGCGCCATACCCCTCTGCTCTTATTCCTATGATAATCTCTTCATGACTTGTTGATTTGCAATTTGCGAATCAAAATAATAAAAACCACATTTATAAACTTCAATCTACTGATAATAAAAATAAAAACCCTTGGTCTCATACTTGCTACCTATTCAATAAGCAAATTGAGGGAAAAGCTTATGTTAAAGTTTATTTTTATACTATTACTAATATCTTTTACCGCCATGGGCAGCGAAAGTCATTTAGATTATATAGAAAATGCAAATGGTGAGCGGGTACAAAAAGTATCGCACTTGGTTAAATGGACGCATACTCGCTTTGTGTTTACCCGTGATATTTCTCGCATTGCACTTGGCCACGAAACAACACTTGATGTGAACGTGGTTAATGGCCGTGAGCTACTAATTTTAGCTAAAAAATTGGGCCGTACATCGATGATGGTATGGTACGACGATAAAAGCTCTGAAACATTTTTACTTGGCGTAACCGAAGATTACAGCGTGCTTGAAAATGCCCTCAACGATATTCATCCTGACGTACAGCTGACCATAGCGCCTGATCGCCATGCAGTTGTATTACGCGGTGAAGTACCGACTATAAATTATCGTCATGCCGCTTATGAAGCTGCAAAAAACTACCTTTATGCCAGTAGCTCACAAGCATCACAACCCGTTATTACCTCAAATCCTAACCAAGGTGTGTTTAATTCACTTGCTCAACGCTTGCAAGGCTTAGGTAACGCAAACGGCGGCAGCTCTCAAAACTCGAGTAAAGTCGCTATTATTAATTTAATAAAAGTAACTCAAGCGCCCAAGCCAAAAGAAGAGCGTATTAACGAAGTAATTAAATCAATGGGTGCAGATAAAGTAACTATTAAGCGCATCTCGGTTGATGAATTGTCAAATGACGACAACGATGTATTTTTACTCTCGGGCTCTGTAAGAAATCAGATTGAGCTAGTGCGCTTATTAAATACAATTAATAAATTATTCGAACCAGAGCAAGCATTACAAACTCAGGGTTCTCCTCTTGATCCTAATAATTTAATGGGCGGCGCAACGCAGGATAAAAGTTCAGGTATTGAAGTACTTGCCAACGAGTCAGGTGGTTTAATAAATGATGCTACCTCAGGATTAAACTTAAGTAATGTGAGTTCTAATATTGCAAGAGCAACGCTTCTTTCAGTGGCTGGCGGTAAAGTTTTGTCGAGTATTGAAGTTGAAGATTTACCGCAAGTGCGTGTATCGGTACAGTTATACGAAGTAAATCAACGTAGGTTAAAGCAATGGCGCCCAGATATTAGTGTGCTCTCAAATGGATACGAAAAAGAAGCAGGCTTGTTTGGCCTTGACGGTATGACTAATCGCGAATCTGGCTCTGCAACAATAGAAAATGCGCTACAATTAATTGGTGGTCAATTAACTAATAACTTACAGCTTTCTACCTCACAGTTCGCCATTGATATGTTGTTTTCATTACTTGAACAAGAAGGTATATCGCGAACGCTTTCTCGCCCTACAATTACGGTTTTAGCCGGTGAAAGTGCCGTGTTTAAAGTCGGTGGTGAAGTACCTGTACCTACAAGTTATAGCCCATCTGGCATTACAAGCGGTCAGCAAGGTAGTAGTGGGTCGGTGTTTAGCGGTACGGAATTTAAATCATTCGGAGTTGAATTAAATGTACGCGCGATGGTTGACGACAAAGACAGAATAACACTTGATCTAAACCCAGTAATTTCACTACCCGATACCACGTTAACCGCCGAAATTGCACAAAGCACAGGCAGCAGTTTAAACAGTAGTGCATTTAATACACGCAGCATGCAAACATCAACGCGTTTAAAAGATGGGCAGCCTCTTATTATTGGTGGCTTAATTAGCACAGATAACAATGCAAGCCACGACTTTGTACCTGATGGCAACGGCAATAGCATGCTAGGCAAGTTAAGCGAAACAACCAGTAAAAGTGAAAACAACCGCGAGCTTATAATTGTTGTAACTCCAAACCTGGTGCGTGAACCAATTAACACATTACGTTCGTGGGAACAGGCAAATATAGACACCCAGGTACTTAGCTATATACAGGAGCAAGGGCTATGAAAATATTTTATATTATTTTACTGCTTACTTTATCGGGTTGCGCTCATATTGATTACAAGCCAACAGTAAATCCTTACAGTGCGTTGGGTGACATAGTAAAAAAATACCAATTAAATGCCCAACCATTAAAGTGCGAAGGTATTAATGCAAGTAACTGTTTGAACTTAGTCCATGAGGTGAATCAGCTCATGCTTGAACACCCTGATAGCACAGCAATACTGTCGATATCGGCCTATGTACTTTATAAAAGTGGCCGTGCTAATCAGTCTCAGCAAGTTATAAATACTCTGCTTAATAAAGCTAACCCGCCGTTAAACGCAATAACTTTAGGGGTTACGTTAGCAATAGAGCAAGGTAATTTAGCTAAAGCAAAAAGCATTGCTCAATACGGCGTTGATGTTTTTGGTACACATGCTTCACCATACCTACAAATGGCTTCTTTACATTATGCGCAGGGCAGTTACGTTATAGCTTCAAATTACTTAGAGCTTTCGGTTAAGTTTGGTTTAAATAGCACCGCCTATTTTTACCATAAAGGGTTAATTGAAGAAGCGAATGCTAATAATTTATTGGCCTGTGGCTACTATGAGCAAGTTTTACGTGCAGAACCCACACATCAAAAAGCACTTGCTAGGCGCGGAAAACTCTCTGTTTTAGGTAATTGTTATTCTTAAGGCCTCAGGGCCTTTTTTTATGCCTACAATTTGGCATTATTAAGGAGCCAAAACCACTTTATTATTTATTAAAAATAGGAGTAAAGCTTTCGCTCATCCTACGTTTTATACGTAATCTCACAAGTCTCATTTTAATATTGATTTGCATTTTGCAAATCAAAAATAAAAAAAGCTAAAAAACACACACATAAAAACTATAACCACCTGTATTTAATAGCCATTTTCAATTGGCATGGTCCTCGCTATATATAAAGTGAGCATAAGCTCTTTTAATTTAAAGGCTACGATTATGAAAACTATTAAACATAACTTAAATGGCAAAAAGCAAAAAGGTTTTGTACTAACGTCAGAGCTAATCATTCTTTCTACTTCAATGGTAGCAGCACTTGTAATTGGTTTATCTACATTACGTGACTCGGTAACCAGCGAACTTGAAGATGTAGCTGAAGCAATTGGCTCACTTGACCAAAGCTATGTATTTGACGGCATGATTAACGCCGAAGGCACTGCTGAAGTATCAGGTTCTGGGTTTGTAGATTCAGTTGACGTGTACGCAGGCGATGGTAGTTCATTCACTTTTGTTGCATCAGACTTTAGTGAAAGTGCCGCACTTGTTAATGCAACACCAAGCGGCGATGCTGCAACACGTACAGCAGCAGGCGGTTCACAAGGTAACTAACGCAAGGTACCCAATATAAGGCAACCAGGTTTGAATACCAAGCTTAAGGCTCACTGCCACAAAAAGTGTGGCAGTGAAAGTTACTCTGGAGGAATATTATGAAAAGTAAAAGTAACAAAGGCGCAACCACTGCGGCTCTCACATTACTCATCACCTCTGGCATGTTAGCTTCAGCTTTGGGAATTAGACAGGTAAACGATGAAAATAACGTAACAGCCTGGGTAGTAAACAAAAATATGTCTGCCGGCCAAACAGTAACCGTTCACGATGTAGAGCAAAAGAGTATAGATCCAAGTAACTATTCAAATATTGCACTGAGCGTTCAAAACCCACGTGCATTAATTGGTCAAAAATTAGCAACTAACAAAATGGTTGAACAACCCTTGTTTGACACCGATTTTATCAGAGCAAAAAGCCAAAACTTATCAGAAGCCATACCGGCAGGGCGTGTTTTATATACTTTAAAACTAAACACCTTGGATATTCCGCTTTCGCGCATACACAAAGGTGACCGACTCGACATAGTCGCTAAAACTAATCGCTTAGTAAGAACCGTTGCCCGTGATGTACAGCTTATTGGTGTTTCAAAAGGTCCTAAATCGCAAGCCGCTAAAAGTGGCGTAATGGATAATTTAGCTAAAGAGTCTAATTCTGCTGCCGGCGGTGTTTCATTAGTACTCGCGGTACTTCCAAAAGATGTTTATTCGTTGGCGGGTATAGATAACGCTGACAAAGTTTCAATTATTGTGCATAGCGCTTATGACATTGAACAAGGTCGTTTGCAAAACTTTTCACGCTTACAAACTAGTCGCACAATCGAAGTGGTTAAAGGCGTTAAAAATGAAGCTGTATATGTAGCTAAGTGAGTTTTTATGTTTAATTTATCAAGCAAACATGAAGAGGTTCAAACCAGTTTAAGTACCTTTGAAGAGCTTAAAAAGCTATTGCATGATGCCGTTATCGAAGAGTACGAACAAGAACCAACCGCGCTTTTATCAAGTAATGTTCTCGAAAAAATCTCTGCATTGTGCAGTGAAATCCCACAATTCAATCAATCTTCATTTAATCAGCATCAAAAAGAGCAGGTTGTTCAGGCTGTATTTGATGAAATTCAGGGTCTGGGTCCTATTGCACAGTTTATGCTGGACGATCAGGTAAGTGATATTTTAATAAACGACACGCAAGATATTTGGATTGATAAGCAAGGCAAACTACTTTGCACAGCCAGTAAGTTTGATGACGAACGCCATTTACGCCGATTTGTTGATCGCTTACTTGATGGCTGTGGTCGCCAGGTAAATGCGCTTATGCCAATTGTTGATGGCAAATTAAAAGATGGTAGCCGTGTTCATATTATTGTACCGCCTGCGTGTACCGGCGCCGCTATTGTGTCTATTCGTAAGTTTAATCATAAAAAAATAAACGATGACTTTTTAGTTAATAACCATTTTTTAGATAAAAACATCTTATTATTTTTAAAAAGTGCAGTTAAAACAGGCGTAAATATTTTAGTCTGTGGCAATGCGGGGGCTGGTAAAACGTCATTATTGAACGTACTTGCCAACTCAATTAATCCAAACGAACGTGTTGTAACCATTGAAGAAAGCGCTGAGCTTAATTTGCATCACAACCATGTTGTGCAATTGGAAGCCCACGACACTAACAGCGATGGTAAAGGTGCAGTAAGCCTAAGAGATTTAGTAAAAGCAGCCCTTAGAATGCGCGCAGATAGAATACTTGTAGGTGAGGTACGCTCAGGTGAAGTAATCGATATGCTCCAAGCAATGAACTGTGGCCACCAAGGTTCGATGACGACCATACATGCTAACAGTGCAAATGATGCCGTCATTCGATTATCTACCTTAGTTCAGTTACACAATGCACAACTGAGCGATACCCATACAAGTTCGTTAATCGCGTCGAGTATTCAGCTCATAGTTCATGTTTCTCGCTCAACTAATGGCATCCGCACTCTAAAAAGTATTGGTGAAATTAAGCGTGTTAATGGCGGGGCACAATTTAGACCGCTTTATAGTATTAACGAAGCAGAACCAGTACAAAGTGAGTTAATAGATAACTCAAGTGTTATTGAGTTTATGAAAGGCCAAGGCGCAAATGCACAAGAATTGAAAGCATTACTGCACAATAACCCGGAGGCTAACAATGACTAAACTTGATTATTTATTAGCTATTGCGGCGGTTATAACTTTTGTGCTGGCTGAGAGTGTATTGGCTTCTTTGTATGTGAATAATAAAAGCAGCCAGGGCACTAAAAAAGTAGATATTTTAGAAGAAAAAGATGTCCTTACTCTGTCACTACGAGTGCTTGGTTTAAATATTAGTAACGCCTGGTTTATAAGCATGGCGTGCTCGCTCTCTAGTAGCTCATGGTTTTTAGCTAAATTATATTACCCAGGGGCATCAACCAGCGCGTTTATTATTTCAATCGTGGTTTTTGTAACCTGTTTTATAACTGTGATTGACTTGGCTCATTATAAATTAGCAAAATTTGAGCATCACTTTTTAGAATTTATTGAAACCGTACAATCGTGTTTAAGCACAGGGCTATCGCTACAGCAATCAATGCAGTTTGCTGATGAACATGCAGACCCATATATAAAAAAACAAAGCACCTTACTAATACAACGCATGAGCATGGGTAGTGATGCCGAAACGTCGTTTGCCCCATTAATTGAAATATACAACTGCGAAACCGTAAGATTGTTTGCTCATAGCATCATTACACATACACAAAGCCAGTGCGATTTGACCGACATGCTAAAAAGCGTATGCAACATGATGTCGCTAAGAACTCTCGACCGCCAACAGCTGAAAGCTAAGCTTTCGGGTACTAAATACGCTGCTGTGTTTAGTGGTTTTTTACCTTACGCACTAATTCCTTTATTTAGCTATACCGATCCAACCTGGTTTGAACCATTATTAAACGATCCTAATGGGATTGCATTTATAACGGTTGCGCTTCTTTGTCAGTTATTTGGCTTTTTATGGCTACGCCTTAGCTTAAGGGTAACATTATGATTGATATACTTTTACTTATCGGGCTTTTAGTAAGTATGGGCTCATTTATCCATATTCATAGGCAATCTCTTAAAGTCGAATTAGATAAACCCGATACTAAAAACATTAACTGGTATCCGCTAATTATCATCTCTAAACGTCAACTAAGACAAGCAGGGATTCAAATTAATAAAATATTAATAAGCCTGTACTGCTTTAAAGTGGCTGCTACTTTTAGTGCATTTACTGTTATAGAGCTAATAGGGTATGAGCTGAGCCAATCGATTAAATTATTACTGTGCTTTATGTGTTTTTTTGCACCCGAATGCTGGTTTTTATTACGTAAAAATCAACGTCAAACCACTATTAATAATAGCTTAGAGTTTTTTTTACGGGTGTTACTGGTTTACATGCGCGCAGGGTTTTCACTTGAGCGTTCATTTGCACTAGCGGTTGATCATGGGCTAAGTCAAAAACATCCATTATACAAAGAACTAAAGTTATTTTTATTTGAGCTAAGCGCAGGTAAAGATCGTGAATTTGCATTTAATTCACTTTTTGAAAGAACGGGTGTTATGGGCATTAAAAAGCTCGCCAACTTAATGTTAATAGGGTCAAAACTAGGCACGCCACTTATTCAAGCAGTAGAGGCTCAACTTGAAGGCCTAGCTCTAAAAAAGAACATTTTACTCGCTAAAAAGGTAAACAAAAAAGCGATGCACACAACCTTTCCCATTATCTTAATTTGTTTTCCGATGTTTTTGGTATTGGTGTTTTTTCCCGCAGCATTACAAGTAATGAACGTACTTAAAATGCTTGTAGAAGTGTTATAGGAGCTTGATATGAAAAAGCATTATCAACAAGGGTACATACTTACTATTGAGCTTATATTAATTATAACAATTTTAATTATTGGCTCAATTGGCGGGGTTATTTTAGTAAGGGATGCCCTTATTAAGCGCCATCAAACTAAGGTAGATAATCAAATTACTGTAGTAGACGCTAATAATAGACCACTCGGTATTGCTGTAAGTTTTGATGAACACCAAGCACCACTCATTTTTTATACAGACCGTGGAGCAAACAACACGTACAGGGCATTAATAGGCATACGAGATGATAGGTTTACCTCGCGAGAAGCTGTTTATTACGATGCACCAAACTGCCAAGGTAACCCATGTTTAAAAGGCTTAAGCGACGAAGCAACCGATAGCCAAGGTTTGAGCAAGTTAAATAATACCGGTAATGTAAGTTATATAAATGCGCTGCAGCAAGGTCCAAATTACGCAATAGGGCAGTTAGGTAATACCGCTATTGGTCAGTTATTAAGAAGTACGCCACAACAATGCCCTGCTAATAGTGAACAAATTCTATCTCGTTATGTATCGCAAAAAGTGGTAACAGGCTCACCTTGTGAAAGCTTTGAAATAGATAAACAACCGGCCGATAGCAGTTGTTTAGTTGGGGTAACAGCTTTAGGTAATCCACTTTTAGGTACAAGCGACCAAGGTTTATCGCAATCGTGTGATACATGCCAAGCAGGGTACGAATCGCAAGGTGACATACTTGATTTATATTTACCCCAGGTAGAACCACTTTTAAATACAGCCCTTAATGCGCTGTCATTAGTTGGTATTGGAACAAGTGTTGATATAGAGCTGGGTACAATATGCTGCCCAGAAGGGACACGCTTAGAAGAAGATGAAAACATTGTAGAAACGCTTGTTTTTACTGTTTTAAAAACAACGTTTGAGCTGGTCGGAATCGACTTAGTCAACAACCTGATTATAAGCGAAACACTAAGCTTAATAGGGATTGAGCCAGGCGTTACATACTGTAAAACATCACTGAATTTAGTTAATGCAGAACAAGTAATTAATATCACCACCGGTGAACCTGCGCTTAGTAGCTTAACGCCACCATTTAAAGTTTTACTGCCAGTACACAGCGGTCAAAACAGTACAACGTGGATACATACTCCCCCCAAAGGGGAAGGAGAACGTCAATGAACGCCTCAAATATATTTACCTCACATGCTAATGTAGCAGATAAAAAAACTGATGAAATATCGACAGAAATTAAAGAAACGCTAACACTACTAAAACAGTTTTATGATGTTCCAATTGTTAAATTTATAGATTTTAGAGACATTTATTCTGAGCAGTTAATAACTTGCAACGATAAAGAAAGCGTTGAAAATGAGTTATTAAGCTATCAGCAACGCTGCACACAAGAAAAACTATATTTGTTTGAAGATACCTTTTTTGATGATGTATCAAAAAACACGCACAAGTTAATTCGTTTTTATGCACAATATCCAATTTATAGTGCCACTAATAAAATAATCGGCGTAATGCTGATGGCCGATTTAGCACCTAAAACATTAATAGGTTCACAAAAAGATCAGTTTATTTCATTTTCTCAGTTATTACAGACTCAGTTAAATAAAAATTCAAATTCAGTAAGTAATCAAAATACTAATCCTGTGAAAAAAAATAATGGGGAAAAGTATATTCATGTATTTAGTTTAGCGCCCGTCGCATTCTTAATTGCATTAGTATTATGCTCATTCACTGCATTACTGCTTTATACAGTAGAAAAAAAAGAGTTACAAAATAATTATAATCAACAAACCCAGCAATTACGCAAAACATTATTTAATGCATTAGAGCGATTTGATAATCAAGGATTGTATATATCGCAAAAAGATTTAGTTATTGCAGGTTTTTTACAAAGCCAAAATAACTATACAAAAGAGCAGCTTAACAATTTAGTTCAGAGTCAGGTTTCACAAAACTTAACCTACAAAGGGTATGTTGTGTTTGATTCTGAGTATAACCAGCTTGCACTATGGTCAAAAAACAATTTTGATTTAGCCGCGTATGGGTTTACAAACTGGTTAGAAAAATTTAATAAAAGAGCGAATAAACAAGCAGTAGAAGTATTTACGGTTGCTGATACGGCCTTCTTAATTTCTGAAATAAAAATAAAACAAGGCTCTATTTATACGCTTACTGCATTTGATTTAAGTAAGTTTTTAAAAGCCGTTATCGGCAAATTAAATACTGAAAATTATAACGTTTTTATAGCAACACCACAGTTTACTTTAGGAAAACAAGGAGAAGTTAGCCCGAGTATAATTAAAAATAGTATTAGCGCTTTAAGTAGTCGTTTTCCACCTACATGGCGCTTACATGTGCAACCTATGAATAAAATAGTACGCCCACAAATAACTAAATATAGTTTAATTAGATTAGGGTTAATCTCTTTTTGTGTATTTGCCTTTGTGTATTATTTTTTACGTTTGCCAAGACGTTTACACAACGAAATAAAACAAAAAAATCAGTTAATACTCAATAGAGAAGAGCTTTTTTCAAGTTCTCTTGATGCACTGCCGCATGGGTTTGCTATTTTTAATAGCAACGAATTTCCTGTGATCACCAACAATGCATTTAACCTTTTATTTGCACAAGTGAATAAACAAAATAGTCAGCTATCGTATAGCCAGCTGATAAGTATTGCGCAGCAGAATAATATTATAAATCACTACCATGAACATCATAAGCTTGATGATGATCGTAACCAATTAATAGATATAGGTTTTACAGACGGGAAGTGGATAACTGTATTACAAAGACATACAGATTTTAATGGTTTCGTTTGCTACTTTAGAGATGATACAGAGGCACATCAAAAAGAATGTTTACTCGCTGATGTTCTTGAAAAATCAAAACAGACAAATCAATTAAAAGAAAAATTTGTTACAAGGCTTAGCCGTCAGTTAAAAACGCCTTTATCATCTTTAAAGTCATTAGTTGAAATATCTAAAGATCCAATAAGCTTTAACGAATTTAAAAACAATGTTGGGAATATTTCTGATGCATGCGACCAGCTCGAAAGTGTAATTCAACAACTCGTAAATATAAATAAATCGGAAATAGGTAAGTTAAAACTGCAGGCCAAAAACGTTAACCTGAATCATATGATCAATAATAATATTTCGATTTTAACTAAAGAAGCTGAAAACAAAAAAATAGTTCTTAAAAATAATATTACGCCTGGGTTAACCGTGGTAAGCGATGAAAAGTTAATTTCTCAATTGGTTATTCAGTTAGTGACAGAGGTTTTGGATTCGTCAAATAATACAACGCTATCTATTAACGCTCAGATTAAAAATGAAAGTAACCGTAATTACTTACACCTAGACTTTTCATTAAGCAATTTAATCGACAGTAGTTACTTTATAACTGAGCTTAAAAGTATATCGGGTGATGATATAGCACGCCTCATAGATGATAAAGACATGTCATTAGAGTTAAAGTTTTTTATCTCAATATTTAAAATGTTAGGTGGTAAAGCGATAACTGTAAGTAGTAACACGAATAAATCAACGATAACGCTTTCTATGCTGGTAAACAAAGTAACGAAGCAAGATAAAGACAATGCGCAAAAAGTACCAAGTAGCTCATTAAATACTGATTTAGTAAAAGCGAGTTTAGTGACTAAAAATTACCAAAACACGCTACTACTTGTTGATGACGATCCACTTGTAGAAATTGTGATTAGGGCAATGCTAAAAGATCAGAATATCATAATAGATTACGCATGCAGTGCGATAGAGGCTATGTTGATGGTTTCGCAAAATAGTTACGACATTATTCTAATGGATATAGTAATGCCAGAATTGTCGGGAACTGACGCTATGTTAAAAATTAAAAAACACAGTGATAATTCTAAAACTAAAATAATTGCGCATACATCGACACCCGATACAGAATCTAAATATGTAAATCAGGGCTTTGATGACATGTTATTAAAGCCAGTGAAACAAGGTGTTTTAATAAACCAAATAACACGTATTTTAAAAAAATAAGCCGCTGGGGTAATAAATGAAAAACATTAATGAAAATATGGCAGAAGTTATCGAGTTTAAAGTAACGCCAATAAATAAAACTAAACGACTACTTTTAGTAGATGATGACCTACTAATAGAAATAGTAATAAGAAAAATGCTTAATGAAGAAAATATTTTAATAGATTTTGCATCAAGTGCTATAGAGGCGCTATTGATGGTTTCTCAAAATATTTACGATATTATTTTAATGGATATAGTAATGCCGCAATTTACAGGCACTGATGCAATGCTAAAAATCAGGAAGCATGCTGACGCATCAGCAACAAAAATTATAGCTCATACATTTAGTGAAAACGAAAATAGTGATAATAAGTACGTGAAGCTTGGGTTTAACGGTCTTTTGTTGAAGCCAGTTAAGCAAAGCGTATTAATTGAAAATATTAGAACTTTCTTGCAATGATAAATAGAAACAGTAGGGCGGTTAACTATTTTTATTTATAGCTTATTAAAAAATTAAATTATAATTTTTTAAAGCACTAATATTTATTTAGTGCTTTTGTGTATATGAACCTTTAATTTATTTAAATTTGTAAAAATCCTTTAATTAGAATAATTACTTCAAATTATTACAAACTACGCTTTTGTAATTGTTGCATGTATACGAGTCATCGTTTCACACTTTTTAAAGCGGTTTAATAATCTCAATTATTAAACGCTGTAATATTATAAAGTTAGTAAATTTATTTAGCCTAGAGCCCACGTATCACAAGGGTTTAACTTTTAAAACATTAATATTTTTTAATAACTAATAGATACTCATCTTGGGATGGAATTTGCTTTATAAGGTTATATTCTAATTTTATAGTTTATTAAACATTATAATTTTTAAAGTTAACGAGGAAAAATTATGAGCAAAACACAGTACGTTACAGTAGAAGGTCATCAAATTGCTTATCAAGAAATGGGACAAGGCACACCTTTATTATTAATACATGGCATACCAACCAACAAATTTCTATGGCGAAATGTGATGCCCAAACTCGCATCAGAACATCGAGTAATAGCGCCTGATTTACTAAACTTTGGTGAATCAGATATGCCAATTAACACCGATGTATCTATAAATGCGCAATGTAGAATAATGTGTAAGTTTATGGAAGAACTCGGTATTTCTAAAGTTAATATTGCTGCACATGATATTGGTGGTGGTGTTGCTCAATTAATGGCGGTAAATCATCCTGATAAAGTAAACGGATTAGTTTTAATAGATAGTGTATGTTTTGATTCTTGGCCAATACCAGAATTTGAACCTTTGCTAGAACCTGGTGTAGAAGAAAAGACAAGTGTAGCTGAATTTGTTGATACATTAAGAGATTTCATGCCTAAAGGTGTACACGATTCTAGCGTAATGACTGAAGAGTTAATGGAAATATACTTGAAACCATGGAGCAATGAGCAAGGAAAAGCCGCTTTATTTAGCAACATGCGAAGACTCAATAAAGAATATACACAAGCTATTGCAGGCGATCTTAAAAGCTTACCTCATGAAACACTTATATTATGGGGTGAAGAAGACAAATTTCAAAAGCCAAAATATGCGCCAATGTTAGAAGAAGCAATTCCAAATTCATCATTGGTTTGGATAGATAAAGCCGCACATTGGGTTGTTGATGAGTATCCAGATAAAGTATCTGAGCTTATTAGTGAATTTATGAATGATAAAAAATTCTAAAGTCTCAGCAAGTACATCAGTATGATAGTTAAAAAGCCATTAAATTCAACATCTTGAATTTTACTGGATGAAATATCTACTAGGAAGTTATTGTTCATACCGCTTGGATATATTAATAACCAAGCGGTATTTTTATATGTTCAAGAAGCTAATAGCGTAAATGGGAAAAACATTAACTATTAAGATAAGTAGGTTAATGCTTATTAAATAGTCAAAATGTCGCGTTTATACGTTAATTAATGAAGGTGAGTAACTTAGTTATGTGTTTGTTTATGCAATTTAACATAATATAAATTATAGGTAGTTAATATATATATAAGAAGAGCGCTTAAATGCGCCCTTGCTATGTCCAATACTAGACGGTATCGGACATTAAGTACTTTTATTACAATAACTGGTATTACTAATACGGATACTTTATTTACCAAATTGTTTAATCAACACTTAGTAAACGCTCAGCTGTATATTCGTTAGTAATTAATCCACTGATCATGTTTGACCTTACTGCGCCCAAAATGGCAAACACTTTTTCTTCACCAGCAGCTATCGCATAAATCTGTTTGTTAGCATTTGTTTTTAATGGCGTACTTGCTACGCGCTGATTAACTGTGCAATCTAAAAGCTTACCGTTTTTATCAAACACCCAACTAATCATTTCACCAACGGCACCAAGATCTTGCAACTCTTTAAGTTCTTGCGCATCAATAAAACCATCTATATGTAATGGCGACTTTTCACCTAAGCTACCAATACCCACAAAAGTTACATCGGCATCTTTAGCGAGTTTTAAATTACCGGTAATATTTTGTTGTGCATGTAACTGTTCTTTTTCTTGAATACTTCTTGGTAAAACTGGTAATGGCATTGGGTAATGTTTTGCATTGGTGTGTTCGGCCATTCTTACTACAACATCATAAGGTGAAGCCGATCCATCTAAAGCCATATTACCTAACATTGCGACAATTTTATGTTGCGGACAATCAACGGTTCTAAGCTCATCGACACATGCACGTAAAACTCGACCGGTTCCCATAGCAAGAACTTTGGGTTGTTCTGATTTTAAATGGCGTTCTATTTCTGCCGCGCCAGCTTGAGCCAAACCTAATGTAGATGATGGTTCAGACGGATCA
>LAZR01001344.1_pt1 | contig 15654 bp, 13 predicted proteins | sample 329461 | NCBI WGS metagenome assembly LAZR01 (sample SAMN03002196, study PRJNA259156) | marine sediment metagenome | biome: sea floor; feature: Hydrothermal impacted sediments; material: marine sediment; isolation source: Loki non-amplified sample from Loki's castle hydrothermal vent sediment ...
GTGTTGCATCCGATGGTACCCGTTCGGCCCTTGGAGAGCGTATGGTCACGCAAAACCAGTTCCAGGGTAGCGCCCTGATTGGTAATACTCGGATTCCGGATGCAAGTGACCCCTGCGCGCCTTCCGGTCGGGGCGTTATCATGTCGATTGATCCGTTCACCGGAGCACGGCTCGTCGAAACGTTTTTCGATATCAATGGTGATAGTGTCTTCAATGCTGGAGATCTGATTGAGATCGATGGGGTGCCTACGGTGGTCTCAGGCTTGGCACTGAATACAGGATTTAGTAATCCGTCGTTTCTCGACAAGAAGATGTACATTCCAACCGATGATGGCAGTATTTCAACCCTGGACATCAACCCATTCAGCACTGGGGCCAGCAGAACGTCCTGGCGCGAACTGATCAATACAGGAAACTGAAATGAAGCGCACAAGCGATTTCTGCGACGCGAGCAGTATGGTTAAACGCCAAACGGGTTTCACTTTGATCGAGATCATGATTGTGGTTGCGATCATCGGTATCGTGGCGGCGATTGCTTTGCCAGCTTACCAACAGCACGTGGTGCGTACTTACCGCGATAGCGCCAAAGCCTGCCTGGCTCAGCATGCTCAGTTCATGGAACGCTATTACAGTACGAATCTCACGTATGTTGATGCGGCCCCTGTTTTGGATTGTACGACTGAGTCGAATATGGCCAGTCGCTACAACTTTGCTCTGAGCAACGTGGCTCAGAGCACTTACACGGTGACCGCTTCAGCCGTGGCGGGCACGGCGCAAGCGGGCGACTCCTGTGGCGATCTGGCGCTGACTCACACCGGCGCGAAAACCGCTGCGGATACATCCTGCTGGTAGATGGCTGATCGATATTGAGCGCCAACGGTGTAGGCGAATTGTTGTCTGAATGGTCAGCAGCGCAATGGGCGCCCTCTGGAGTCCTCGGGGGTGCCGTCATTATTGGTATCTCTGGCGATTCTTACCCGGCCGCCTATACTGATTATTATCTGGCCTGCTAGCGAGGCGTCCCGTGATTTTGGGCACCAGGTTATGTTTCCCAAGTCACTGTGGGTGAGCCCGGTGGGCCTGAACTGAAAATAGCTGCGGTGTAGTGAGCGGACGATAAGGCGACCGTTACCACTCAATGAGATGGTTCTCAGCAAGGTTTCGTTTGCACTCAGTTTTCGAGTGTTATTGGGGTCCAAAAAAACATGTATGTCGGCGTTCCAGTCCGTGCCGCACGTGTTGGTGGTGTCAAGCGGGCAGACTGTAACAAGCGCCCCGGTCATCACTGCATGTTCCCTTGCAAAGGCAAATATGCCCATCAGACCATACAGAGCACTTTTTCGCTCCTGATTATTTATAAAAGAAGTGAACGACGGCAGCATGGTATTCATGAGTATTGCCGCGACAACGACTACAATCATCAATTCCAAAAGCGAAAAGCCACTATTTTTGCTTGCAAACATTTTTCAACATCCATGTATTAAACGTTATTTAACGAACGCATCCTGCGTATCGCCTGCATGTAGTGTTCATAATACCGTGAAGACTACTCCATCCCCAACTTCTTCAACCGATACCGCAACGCCCGAAAACTGATTCCCAACCTTTTCGCCGCCGCTGTTTTATTCCAGCGCGTGGCTTCCAGGGCCTTTTCTATGGCCTGGCGCTCTATGGATTCCAAGTATCCCTCCAAGTCAATATTGCCCTCGGGCACCAACGCCGGGTTCGCGATTGCAGTAATAGCGCAGCGGGCATCGTCGGTTCCAAGACCATTGCCAAGATGCAGGTCAGAGGCGCTGATTTTCTCGGCGTCACACAGTGTAAAAGCACGCTCAAGAATGTTTTCGAGTTCCCGCACGTTGCCCGGGAAGTTGTGCTCTTTCAGCCGAGTCACTGCGTCTTTGGTCAGAGTTGCCGCCGCGCATTCGTATTCGTGCGCAATGCGTTCAAGAATGTGGTTGGCCAAGAGCGCGATATCGTCTGTGCGTTCACGCAGGGGAGGGACAGCGAGTTCTATTACGTTAATACGGTAAAACAGATCTTGTCGAAACCTTCCCTCCTGAACCAGTTCGGCCAGGTTTTTGTGGGTTGCGCTCAGTAAACGTATGTCGACAGGTATTTCTTTGGTATCGCCTACCGGGCGTACCGCTTTCTCTTGAATGGCGCGCAGTAGCTTTACTTGCATCGCCAGCGGCAGATCTGCTACTTCGTCTAAAAACAGTGTGCCGCCGTTGGCGGATCGGAAGAGGCCGTCTTTATTTTCAACGGCGCCTGTAAAACTGCCCTTTTTATGCCCGAAGAACTCACTTTCCATCAATTCGGAAGGAATCGCCCCGCAATTCACCGCCACGAACGACCCCTTACTGCGAGGGCCCTGAAGGTGAATCATCCGCGCCACGAGCTCTTTGCCGCTGCCGGATTCACCGTTGATAAATACCGGCGCCTGGCTTCTGGCCAGCTTGCGAGTCTGGTTGCGTAGGGTTTTGATTTGCGTGGAGTTGCCGAGCAGAAGCCCGGGCTCATCCGTGCCGTTATCAATGTCTGGGTCAGGGTCTGACAGCCTCAGCGCGCTGCTGACGAGCTCTCGAAGCCTGGAAAGCTCGACCGGTTTGGAGACGAAATCGAACGCGCCGGCTTTCAGGGATTCAATCGCCGTATCCATATTGCCGTAGGCAGTAATAACGGCCACGGGCATAGAAGGCTGGTTCTTTTGAATCCACTGCACCAGCTCAATGCCGCTGCCGTCTGGCAGGTTCATATCAGTCAGGCAAAGTTGCGGAGTATTCTGTTCCAGCAGTTTGTATGCGCCGGCCAGGTCTGCGGCGGTCAGGGTTTTAATGCCCATGCGGGTCAGGGTGATTTCAAGCAGGTCCCGAATATCGGGTTCGTCGTCAACGATCAGCGCGGTGTGAGTGGTCATCTTGTTATGTGAGTTCCATGTCAGATCATTCGCCCCGGGTGGGCAAAGGTAATGCGGAAACAGCAGCCGGGTTGGTCGTCTTCCATAAGCGACAAATGGGCCTGATTAGCCTCGCACAGTTCTCTGGCCAGATAAAGCCCGAGGCCCGTGCCGCCCTTGTCGGTGGTGTAAAACGGTTCAAAGATCAGGTGGCTGGAGCCAGGCGTTACGCCGGAGCCAAAATCCCTTACATCCACATAGGCTCGTTCACCGTCCACCGTGGTGCCAACACTCAGCTCTATTGTGCGCTCGCCTGAATGTTGGAAACTGTAGCGCAAGCCGTTATCACAGAGATTCACCAGAACCTGCTCGATCTGACTTTTATCAAACCGTGCTTCAGGTAGTTTCAACTCTCTATTTAATATGACTTTAGTGGTGTTTTCCGCGTTTTCTTGGGTCTGAAGAAAGTCCGCTCTAAACTCCTCCAGCCAGCTATTCAAATCAACCAGATCGGCGTTGGCGGGTTTCCGTCTGGAAAGGCTGAGCACGTTTTCGATGATGCCATTGGCACGTCGCGAATGGCGCCGGATAATGTCCAGCATTTGCATATCCCCGGCATCCAGATCGGGAGATTCTTCCATCAGTTGTGCGGCATGGCTGATGGCGCCGAGCGGGTTGCGAATCTCGTGGGCAATGCCGGCGGTCAGCCGGCCAAGGGAGGCCAGTTTCATTTGCTGCGCTTGTTGAGTCACTTTGCCCATGTCTTCGATGAATACCAGAATGTGGTCGCCACGTTCCTGATCAAGCTGGGTAAAATTGATTTGCAGGGGGGGTGCGGTGGGTGCGGACTGAAATGCTTCGGTACGTGTTTCGGGATTTTCAAGCCATGCATCCAGACCCGATTTGAGTTGCCGGGGAAGCGTTCGAGATTGATTTTCGGGTGTCCCCGTGCCTGTTGGAGCGCCAAACAGCAGCTCTTCAGCCGCCGCGTTTGCCAGACGGATCTGGCCAAACTGATCGAGCACCAGTATGCCGGTTCGCATGCGCTGTATGATCTGCTGATTGATTTGCTCCAGCTCTGCAATGCTTTGCGCGCGGCTGCTGGCCAATGCCTCGCTGCGCATCATTCGTCGTGAAACGTATTGCAGGATAAACGCTGCGGCAAAGTACAGGATGCCGAGGGAGCCGGCGCGCACCAGGTCATCACCGGGCCCGCTGAGCGTCAGTGCTGCCCAGCCCGAAATGCTGAGAGAGCTGATTGCCGCGAGTGCCGCATAGAACGTACCCATGCGACTGGGTGTGAGAATATTGCCAGCTGCCACGGACACAATAACAAGGTTGGCAAGCCCGTTTGTAATGCCAGTGCTTACGAACAACAGCCCGTGCATGATCAGAATGTCCAGCAGGATTGATAAGGTAATGTGCCTTTGCCCCGGCTGAAAGCCTGCCAGCATTGTGAGTGCAATGAAGACGTTGAGCGCCAGATAGCCCATTACCACGAGCTGGTAGTAATCCAGAAGCCGGAAGCGGGTGTCGAAATTAACCGGGTCAACAAACAGCAGTGCCACCAGCATCAGACTGATCACAATCCGGTAATGATTGTAGATGCGAAACAGCTTGGCTTGTTGAAAACCAGGTGTTGTGTTGCCGGTATTGGCGAGTGATACCGTGTTCGTTGCCATGGTTTTTGAAAATCCGTAGTGGAGCGGAAGAAATCAGGGTCTATGCAGGGTTATAATAACCTTTTCGCGGCAATGAGTTACAGGAGCCAATCTATGTCCGTTTCGGGGAACACTCCGCTTTTTAATACATCGCACGGCAAGTTGCGGATTGTGATGGCACAGATGGACTTTCTTGTGGGCGATATTCCCGGCAATACGGCGCTGATCATTGAGGCTGCGAAGCGTGCTTACTCGGAGCATGAAGCGGATATCGTCGTTTTTCCGGAGCTTTGTATAACCGGATATCCGCCAGAAGATCTGTTGCTGCGCCCCAGCCTGAACCTCAGAGTGAGTGAAGCGTTGGAGTGTTTGCAAAATGCCGAGCTTGGCGCCGCGATTGTTATCGGTGTTCCGCTCCGGAATGATGGGTTGCTTTACAACGCGGCCGTAGTGATTGATGGCGGTAAAGTGACCGGTCGTTACTTCAAGCGGTTTCCGCCCAATTACCAGGTTTTCGATGAGAAGCGGTATTTTGCGGAGGGGACGGGTGCGTTGGTGGTTGATATCCGAGGCGTGCCCGTGGGCCTTACGGTTTGCGAGGACATTTGGGCGAACGGCCCCGTTGAAGATTCTGTAGCCGCGGGGGCGCGGCTGATCATCAACCTGAATGCGTCGCCCTATGATATCGGGAAACAGGCGCGAAGAAAGGCCCTGCTTGAGCACAAATCTCGGGAGAACCGGGTGAGTATTGTCTACACGAATCTGGTAGGCGCCCAGGATGAGCTGGTGTTCGACGGCGGCTCTATGGTCTTTGACCACTCAGGTACTCTGGCCGTGGAAGTGCCACAGTTTGCTCATGGCTTGTTCCCGGTCGATTTTCTGTGTGATTCTCATTGCCAGCCGGCCTCCCAGCCGCTGCCGGCCGAGCCCTCGTTGGAAGCAAACATCTACAACGCGCTTGTGACCGGTGTGCGCGACTATGCAACTAAAAATGGCTTCAGATCGGTGGTGCTTGGGCTTTCCGGTGGTATCGATTCTGCCGTAACCCTGGCTGTGGCTGCGGATGCGTTGGGGCCAGAGCGCGTTCGGGCGGTGATGATGCCGTTCAGATATACGGCGGATATCAGCCTTGAAGACGCAGAAGCTCAGGCGATGGCCATGGGGGTTCAGTACGACGTGTACTCGATCGAGCCAATGTACGATGCCTTCATGGGCGTGCTCGCGGCACCGTTTGAAGGCACAACGGCGGACACAACAGAGGAGAACCTGCAGGCTCGAATCCGGGGTACCGTGCTGATGTCGCTTTCCAACAAGTTTGGCTCACTGGTACTCACCACCGGTAATAAAAGCGAAATGGCGGTGGGCTACTCCACTTTGTATGGCGACATGGCGGGCGGTTTCGATGTGCTCAAGGACGTGCCGAAAACGCTGGTGTTTCGCCTGGCCTGGTACCGCAATTCTTTGTCGCCTGTGATTCCTGAGCGAGTGATAACGCGCCCGCCATCGGCAGAGCTTGCTCCGGATCAGAAAGATGAGGACAGTCTTCCCGCTTATGATGTGCTGGACCAGATCCTCAGTCTTTATGTAGAGCGAGACTTCAGCGCTGATGCGATTGTTGCAGAAGGTTTCGATCAGGCAGATGTGAGCCGGGTTATTCGATTGGTTGATATCAATGAGTACAAGCGCCGGCAGGCACCCATTGGTGTTCGGATAACTGAGCGGGGTTTTGGAAAGGATCGCCGCTATCCCATCACCAGTGGCTGGAAAAGCGGCAATTGATAAGGCGGGCGCTATTCGTCGCCCATGAGCCCGAAGGTAACGACGCTGGAAAGTGAGCGGTTCTCGCGCTTCAGCAGATTTGCGTCAAACTCGCCTTTGCTGTTGAAGGCCTCGCTTTTCGGGAAGTTCTGGCGAAGCAGAGCAATCGCATCCTGAGAGCCTTTTTTGAGTTTCAGGAAATCGAAGGTTTCGGCCAGAATGATCATCGCTTCTTCAACGAAGGGAGAGGTAGGGTAATTCTCCAGAATGTAGCGTGCCCGATTGTTGGCAGCCACGTAGGCTTCGCGCTTGATGTAATAGCGTGCGGCATATAGCTCAAACTCTGCCGACCGGTTGCGAACGGCAATCATGCGTTGGCGAGCGTCGGCCGCGTATACGCTCTCGGGGTAGCGACTCAGCAGTTCGCTAAAATCACGGAAGGCTTGTCGTTGCTCTCCTGCGTCCCGGGCGGAGACGTCAATCGGCAGATAGCGTGCAGCAAGGCCTATGTCCAGATTGTAGGAGGCGAGCCCGCGCATATACAGAGCATAGTCTGCATGATCGCTCTGGGGATTCAGGCGTACGAAGCGATCGGCTGCGGCTCTGGCACCTTCAAGGTCCAGGTTCTGATAGCGGGCATAAATAAGATCGAGCTGCGCTTGTTCGGCGTATCGGCCAAAAGGATAGTAGGTTTCAAGGGCGTCGAGATTTTTCTCCGATTCGTTGAAATTGCCAGCGCTCATTGCCTGGCGGGCGTTGTCGTAATAGGTTTTTTCCGGCAACACTTCTTCCGGCTCGTTAGACGCGCAGGCACTGATCAGTACAATCAGTGTGGACAGTAGTAGTAAACGAAAACCTGATCTCATGCCGAAATCCCGTATAATGTCTGTAAATTCGAGTGCGCCATTGTAGCGGGGAACTTGCCTCATGTGCAGAGGGCGTTCCCATTGTTTCAAATATTCTGACCGAAACGTAACACACACAGGCCCTGGGGGCTTAATGTCATCTGAAAACCGAATAACGGCCAGTTTTGCCATACCGCCTGCGCTGAGTGACCGGCGTCTGGATCAGGCTGCGGCTGATCTCATGCCCGAGCATTCGCGGTCGCGCTTGCAGTCCTGGATTCGCAGCGGTGCTTTGACGGTAAACGGGGAAGTTCGCAAACCAAGAGACAAAGTGATGCTGAGCGATCACTTGCAGCTCGATGCAGAACCGGAGGCCCAGGTAACCTGGCAGGCTCAGGAAATCAGTCTGGATATCGTTTATGAAGACGACCATCTGCTTGTGATCAATAAGCCTGCGGGCCTGGTTGTTCATCCGGCGGCAGGCCATGCCGACGGAACGCTGGTGAACGCACTGCTGAACTACGCCCCGGAAGTGGAGAATTTACCCCGTGCCGGTATCGTCCATCGCCTGGATAAAGACACTTCCGGCGTGATGGTGGTGGCTCGCAGCCTGATCGCTCACACGTCGCTGGTTGGCCAGTTGCAGACGCGAACCATGGGGCGCGAGTATGAAGCGGTGGTTGTGGGCTCGCTCACGGGTGGTGCCACGGTGGATGCGCCCATTGGCCGTCACCCCCAAGAGCGCAAGAAAATGGGTGTGGTCAAAAACGGGAAGCCTGCGGTTACCCATTATCGCCTGATCGAGCGCTTTGCGGCCCATACCCACGTGCGCTGTAAACTGGAAAGCGGGCGTACGCACCAGATTCGCGTGCACATGACCCATGTCAAGCATCCTCTGGTGGGTGATCCGCTCTATGGCGGCCGGTTGCGCCTGCCAAAAGGCACAACGGAAGAATTGCGCGAAGTGCTCTCGGCGTTTCATCGGCAGGCATTGCATGCGCGCCAGCTTACGCTGGAACATCCCGAAACCGGAGAAATTCTAAGTTGGGATGTGCCTTTGCCAGAGGATTTCATGGCGTTACTTGCGGCGTTGCGAAAGCATGTTCAGGATCTGGAGAATGATGAATTCTGACGTTGCCCCGGAGTTAATACTGATCCGTCCAGACTGGCCAGCGCCGGCGAACATCCGTGCCTTGTGTACCACTCGGGCGGGCGGTGCGAGTAGCCCTCCGTGGGCCAGTCTGAATCTGGGGGATCACGTGGGTGACGAAGCTCAACATGTGCTGCAAAATCGTCTGAGGCTTGCAGATGCGTGCGGTCTCCCCTCAGACGCATTCGGGTGGTTGCGTCAGGTTCACGGTACTCAGATCGCAGACTTGTCGGTTGGAGACATTGCCGCTGTTCCGGAAGCGGATGGGAGTTTTACTCGTTCAGATCATCAGGCCTGCACGATTCTTTCTGCAGATTGTTTGCCCGTTCTTCTTTGTGATCACAGCGGAACCACGGTGGCGGCGGCGCACGCCGGTTGGCGTAGCCTTTGCGATGGCGTGCTGGAAAATCTGGTCGCAAGCACGGGGTTGCCGGGGAGTAAGTTGATGGCTTGGCTTGGTCCCGCCATAGGCCCGCAGGCGTTTGAGGTTGGCCCTGAAGTCAGAGCGGCGTTCATGGCGCAGGATCCGCATGCGGGGGCAGCGTTCAGTGCATCCGGCGCCAGGGCGGGTCATTATTTGGCCGATATATATCGTCTTGCTCTGCAACGATTGAACGCGCTGGGCGTACAGAATGTCTATGGTGGTGGTTTTTGTACGGTTGCCGATCGCCACCGCTTCTATTCCTATCGCCGAGATGGCAAAACCGGGCGCATGGCAACGGTCATTTGGAAAACCTGAGTTTGTCAATTTTCTGACGGTTGTCGCCTTTCTCACCTTGAACTTCCTCCGATTACCCCTACATTAGTGATTAAAGCAAACCGAATGCGCAATAACTGATCGCATTTGCCGAACAAATCGGGGAAATGAATCCATGAGAATCGATAAGCTCACCAGTCTTTTGCAAACCGCACTGGCCGATGCGCAGTCACTTGCCGTTGGCAAGGATCATAATTTTATTGAGCCTCTCCATTTAATGCAGGCGATGCTTGATCAGCAGAGTAGTTCGATCAAGCCGCTGTTGAAGCAAGCAGGCGCAGAGCCTGGCCGTGTGCGCCACGCTGTGGTGCAAGAAATCGAGAATTTACCAGAGGTAAGTGGAAGCGCCGGCGATGTCGCTATGTCCAATGATATGGGGCGTTTGTTCAATATCGCCGATAAATTGGCGCAAAAGCGTAATGATCAGTTTATTTCCAGTGAGCTTATGTTGTTAGCGGCTCTGGAAGATCGGGGCACGCTCGGCCGTGTGCTGCGGGAGCAGGGCGTGAACAAAGAGGCACTTGAGGCCGCCATTAATGCAGTTCGCGGGGGTGAAAAAGTGAACGATGTGGGTGCTGAGGAAAACCGTCAAGCACTGTCCAAATACACGATCGATCTGACTGAGTTGGCCGAAGCCGGCAAACTCGATCCGGTGATTGGTCGTGATGACGAGATTCGGCGGACTATTCAGGTGTTGCAGCGCCGCCGTAAAAACAATCCTGTGCTAATTGGTGAACCAGGCGTAGGTAAAACCGCGATTGCGGAAGGCTTGGCGCAGAGAATTGTAAACGGTGAGGTGCCCGAGGGCCTGAAAAACAAGCGGGTTTTATCACTGGATATGGGCTCGCTTATTGCCGGTGCCAAGTTCCGGGGTGAGTTTGAAGAACGCCTGAAAGCGGTGCTGAACGAACTGGCCAAGCAGGAAGGCCAGATCATCCTGTTTATTGACGAAATCCACACCGTGGTGGGTGCGGGTAAAGCGGAAGGCTCCATGGATGCGGGCAATATGCTGAAGCCTGCATTGGCTCGCGGTGAGCTGCACTGCGTCGGCGCCACCACTTTGAATGAATACCGTGAGAACATTGAGAAAGACGCGGCTCTGGAGCGCCGATTCCAGAAGGTGTTGGTAGCCGAGCCGAACGAAGAAGACACCATCGCGATTCTCCGTGGTCTCAAAGAGCGCTACGAAGTGCATCACGGCGTTGAAGTGACCGACGGAGCGATTATTGCCGCGGCGAAACTCTCCCAGCGGTACATCACCGACCGCCAGTTGCCTGATAAAGCCATTGATTTGATCGATGAGGCAGCGAGCCAGATTCGCATGGAGATGGACTCCAAGCCCGAACCACTGGACCGGCTGGAGCGCCGCCTCATTCAACTCAAAATTGAGCGGGAAGCATTGAAAAAAGAAACCGACGCGGCCTCGAAGAAGCGGTTGGAAGAGCTGTCGAGCGTCATCCAGGGGGTGGAGCTGGAATACGCGGATCTTGAAGAGATCTGGAATACCGAGAAAGCCGCTTTACACGGTTCCCAGAAGATTAAGAGCCAGCTTGAGCAGGCTCGTATTGATCTGGAAACGGCCCGCCGCGCAGGCGATCTGGGCAAGATGTCTGAACTTCAGTATGGCCGCATACCGGAACTGGAGCGCCAACTTGATATGGCGAGCCAGGCTGAAATGATGGAAATGAAGCTCCTGCGTAATCGCGTTACCGAAGAAGAGATCGCAGAGGTTGTTTCCAAATGGACAGGTATTCCGGTATCAAAAATGCTGGAAGGCGAACGCGACAAGCTGATGCGCATGGAAGAGCAGTTGCACACCCGGGTTATTGGCCAAGACGAAGCCGTGGAGGCCGTGTCGAACGCTGTTCGTCGCTCGAGGGCAGGGCTTGCAGATCCGCACCGGCCCAATGGCTCGTTCCTGTTTCTTGGTCCAACCGGCGTGGGTAAAACCGAGCTGTGTAAGGCCTTGGCGTCGTTCCTTTTCGACACCGATGACGCCATGGTGCGCATTGATATGTCGGAGTTCATGGAGAAACACTCCGTCGCTCGCCTGATTGGTGCGCCGCCGGGTTATGTCGGTTATGAAGAGGGAGGATATCTTACTGAGGCCGTTCGCCGTCGTCCCTACTCGGTACTGTTGCTTGATGAAGTTGAAAAAGCGCATCCGGACGTATTCAACATTCTTCTCCAGGTGCTCGATGACGGCCGCCTTACCGATGGTCAGGGGCGGACAGTGGATTTCCGTAATACCGTCATCGTTATGACGTCAAACCTGGGTTCGGACATCATTCAACAAAAAGCAGGTGAAGAGAATTATGAGGCCATGAAGGGGGCGGTTATGGAGGTGGTCGGAACCCACTTCCGTCCTGAGTTTATTAACCGTGTTGACGAAGTCGTTGTATTCCACCCGCTGGCCGGTAGCCAGATTCACGGAATCGCGAAAATCCAGGTAGAGATTCTGGTTAAGCGGCTGCGCGAACAGAATATGAAGCTGGAGCTAAGCGAGGCTGCCCTGGAACTTCTGGCAGAAGTTGGATACGACCCGGTTTACGGCGCGCGGCCACTTAAGCGGGCGATTCAGCGAATGATCGAAAACCCGTTGGCACAGAGCCTGCTGCAAGGTGATTTTGTTGCGGGCGACACCATTCTCGCAACGGTGGATGGGAGCAAGTTGGCGTTCAAGAAGGCGTAGGTGGAGTGAGCAGGGGAAGGAGTGAGAATGGAGGCTTTTACTCTTTCCTCAACGTCTATTGGGGCTCTTCAGGTTTACAATTCTCAGCTGCAATCTCTTCCAGTTTTGTCCGCTGTCCTTCGATTTCTTCCGTGCTCAAATAGCGCAGTTCCCCGTTTTCTTCGATACGGATGCGGGCGTTGTTGTCGATGATCTTCAGGTTCGAACGAGCAGCCTTGCAATTGGCATTCTGCTGTTTGCGTTGAGCCGCCGCGACCGCCGTTTCTTTTTGCTTCAGAGCTTCTGTTTGTTGTTGTTCTTCAAGCTCGCCAAGGCGCTTTTGAGGCGAGGGCCTGCTGGCGCCTGCCCCGGAAGATTTGCCGGAGCGAACGTTGACTTTTTCAGAGTTGGCGCCCACCGGCTTGCGGTCGCCAAAATGGGTTATGCCATTTTCGTCCGTCCATTTATACACCGAGGCGCTCATTGCCACGCCGGGTGCGACGGTCATCAGCAGTATCAGCATCAGAATGTTTCTGTTCATGGCTCTACTCGTGTTGTGCTCGTTGGCCCCGGGTAGGTCAGTAACCTGAAAAGCCGGCCCCGTTTGCTGTTTTATGTTTGCCTATCATGCCATTTGTGCAATGCATTTTCTTCTGACTGGTTCAAATCTCTGCATCTGAGTTATGGATAATTAGGCCAGGGCTTTAATCAGTATGAGCAAAGAATGCAAAAGTGGCTATTGACAGGGAGTTTCGCGCTGTCAGAATTACCAATTGCCTGAAGATCGGGGTTAATACGGCAGGTAATCCCGTGCGAGTATCCCCGTTATTTACCACACTGAGCGTGCCGCGCATCTGTCGCGGAATGGTTGTTGCTTACGTGCAACCCGTCGATTGGTCGTTCTCCGCAACCCTCAGGAGAGCGGCTGGCCAGGAGACAACCTCTTAACACGGTGTGGAGCAGCCGGTTTCGCTTTCAAAAGAAGCAGGAATCTGTGAGTCCAGGCAACCGGGCATGTGCCCGGCTCATTCACTCGTAGAAGAGGGTAAAAAATCGTGGAGTTATTGTCTGGTGCCGATATGCTGATCCGTTCCCTGCAGGATGAGGGAATCGAGTACATATACGGCTATCCGGGTGGTGCAGCCCTTCATATTTATGATGCGTTGTTCAGGCAGGACAAGGTAAAGCACATTCTGGTAAGGCACGAGCAGGCAGCGGTGCACATGGCTGACGGCTATGCGCGCGCCACCGGGCAGCCTGGAACCGTGCTTTAACCTCTGGCCCTGGCGCCACCAACACCATTACCGGTATTGCCACCGCCTTTATGGACTCCATCCCCATGGTGGTCCTGTGCGGGCAGGTTGCGTCTACCCTGATTGGCGAAGATGCCTTTCAGGAAACTGACATGATTGGCGTATCCCGGCCTGTGGTTAAGCACAATCTCAGTGTGCGGCATCCGTCTGAAATCCCGGGAATTATCCGCAAGGCTTATTATATAGCGTCGACCGGTCGCCCCGGTCCCGTTGTTGTGGATATTCCCAAAGATATGACCGCGCCGAATGAGCGCTTTGAATATTCTTACCCGAAAACGGTCAAGCTACGTTCCTATAACCCTGCAATACGGGGTCACGCCGGCCAGATCAAAAAAGCGGTAGACATGATGCTGGCGGCACGCCGGCCGATCATATACGCCGGTGGCGGGGTTATTCTTGGCAAGGCGTCGGGGCAGCTGACAGACTTGGTGCGCAAGCTTGGTTTTCCGATCACCAATACCCTCATGGGCATTGGCTGTTATCCGGCCAGCGACAAGCAGCATCTGGGCTGGCTTGGTATGCACGGAACCTACGAAGCTAACATGGCGATGCATCATTCGGATCTGATTCTGTGCGTGGGTGCCCGCTTCGATGACCGCGTAACCAACGCGACGGAGAAGTTCTGCCCCGGTGCCCGCATCATCCATATTGATATTGATCCTGCTTCTATTTCCAAGACAATCGATGCAGACGTTCCCATTGTTGGTCCGGTAGACGCGGTCCTCAAGGAAATGCTCGCGTTGGTGAAAGAGAGCAAGGAAAAACCGGATGTTGAAGCTCTGGCCTCCTGGTGGAAGCAAATCGACGAATGGCGCGCGTTTCATGGCATGCGCTATGAAACCAGCCCGGACGTAATCAAGCCTCAGGAAGTGGTTGAAATGCTGTGGCGCCTTACAAACGGAGATGCGTACGTCACCTCTGATGTGGGCCAGCACCAGATGTTTGCCGCCCAGTACTACAAGTTCGACAAGCCTAACCGCTGGATCAACTCGGGCGGTCTCGGCACCATGGGCTTTGGCTTTCCCGCGGCGATGGGTGTCAAACTGACTCACCCGGACGAAGAAGTGCTTTGCATTACCGGTGAAGGCAGTATCCAGATGAATATTCAGGAGTTGTCAACCTGCAGTCAGTACAAGCTACCGGTAAAAATCATCAACCTGAACAACGGATCTTTGGGAATGGTGAGGCAGTGGCAAGACATGAACTACGAGTCCCGTCACTCGCACTCATACATGGAATCGCTGCCAGACTTTATCAAGTTGGCGGAGGCCTATGGCCACGTGGGTATCCGGATCGATAAAAAGGAAGATCTGGAGTCGAAGCTCAAAGAAGCTCTGGCGATGAAAGACAGGCTGGTTTTTGTGGATATAAAAGTTGACCCCTTCGAGCACGTGTACCCGATGCAAGTGGCCCGTGGCTGCATGAAAGATATGTGGCTCAGCAAGACGGAGAGGGTGTGATCATGCGTCGAATCATCTCTGTGTTGCTTGAAAACGAGCCCGGCGCTCTGTCTCGTGTGGTCGGGCTGTTTTCGCAGCGTAACTACAACATCGAGACCCTGACCGTCGCACCCACCGAGGATGAAACCTTGTCACGCCTTACGGTGACAACGTCCGGTTCGGATCGGGTCATTGAGCAGATCACCAAGCAGCTCAACAAGCTCGTTGAGGTGGTCAAGTTGGTGGATTTGACCGAAGGCCCCCACATTGAGCGAGAGCTTATGTTGGTCAAGCTTAAGGCAACCGGCTCTCAGCGTGCTGAAATCAAACGTACCGTGGATATTTTCCGGGGCCAGATTGTTGATGTTACCAGCTCGGTCTATACCGTTCAGTTAGCGGGAGACAGCGAAAAGCTGGATGGCTTCATTCAGGCGATCGGTGCCTCGGGTGTGCTTGAGGTTGTGCGCTCGGGAGTATCTGGAATCGCCCGGGGCGAGAAGGTTTTGAGCCTTTAAGGTGTTTTGTACATTACACACGTTCTGGCCACTTAAAAGGCCATCACAAACAACAGAGGTTAGTCATGCGGGTTTATTACGATAAGGATTGTGATCTTTCCATCATTCAGAGCAAGAAAGTTGCCATCATCGGTTTTGGCTCACAGGGCCACGCTCATGCGTGCAACCTGAAAGAGTCCGGTGTTGATGTAACGGTTGGTCTGCGCCCTGGTTCTTCTTCTATTGCCAAGGCAGAAGCCTACGGCCTGAAGACCAATGACGTGCCATCTGCGGTTGCTGCCGCTGACGTGATAATGGTTCTGACGCCGGACGAGTTTCAGTCCCGGCTTTATAAAGACGAAATCGAACCCAACCTCAAGCAGGGCGCGACCCTGGCGTTCGCACACGGTTTTGCCATCCACTACAACCAGATTGTTCCGCGCAAAGATCTGGACGTTATTATGATTGCCCCTAAAGCTCCGGGTCACACTGTTCGCACCGAGTTTGCGAACGGCGGCGGCATTCCTGATCTGATTGCTATCTTTCAGGATGCGTCAGGCAACGCAAAGAACCTGTCGCTGTCCTATGCTAGCGGTATCGGCGGCGGGCGTACCGGTATCATCGAGACAACCTTCAAGGATGAGACAGAAACTGACCTGTTCGGTGA
>LAZR01001345.1_pt1 | contig 15646 bp, 13 predicted proteins | sample 329461 | NCBI WGS metagenome assembly LAZR01 (sample SAMN03002196, study PRJNA259156) | marine sediment metagenome | biome: sea floor; feature: Hydrothermal impacted sediments; material: marine sediment; isolation source: Loki non-amplified sample from Loki's castle hydrothermal vent sediment ...
ATCATCATAAGCCATGGCGTTTGCGATATATTTCGCCGCTGTAATGGCAAGCGACCAATCATGAGAGGCGCTATCTTGCGCCATCATCTGCTCCACCCGATCAAGGTAGAGACTACCATAGCTGCAATCTTGAAAATCGACCACTTTTTCAAGACCTACCAAAGCCATTGGACGAAGCGGATCGGGTAAGGCGTCAATCCGGCGGCGCAAAATCTCCCACTGCGGCATAAAATTGGTTCGACCTGCAACCGCAAGCTTTGCAGACTGGGGTGCGGTGTCTTTGTCAGTCAGCCCCAAGGTTGCGTCAAACCCCGCGGAAAATGCCTGTAAGCTTGGGCCGACACCTTTGCCACTTTCGCGAATGGTGCTTTCAAAGGCCGATCGCGCAAAAGGTAAGGCACCCGATGCCGCCAGCGCACCAAACAGGCTGGCTGATATATTCGAACCATGTGCCACCGCCAGCCCTTCCATGTCCGCCAATATCAGTCTCTGTGCAGCGATTTCTGCTGCGGCTTGAACCTCGTCGGCATTGGCGATGCCGTTGCCAGGAGCAGACTTTTCCGACACCGCCAGCGCCCGATGCGTCGACCCTATCAGCGTTGTTCTGTCGGGCGTTACAAAGCCCCTCAAGATGGCGCGCCCCACCTCCATCATCTCGGCGGCGATCAAGATATCTATGTCGCCAGACGATGGCGCTAAGGCAAAGATCGGGAGTTTTTCGCTGGTTGGTGTCATTTCTAGGTAATAAATCGTCGCACCTGTTCGCTGTGCAACGCCTGCGACACTGGTTGCTTGAACGCTATACCCCTGTGCGCGCGCCAGCTTTTCGATCCAGCCGGTCAGTACCCCGCCACCCTGCCCGCCAACGGCCATTATCGCTAGTTTTGTAATATATGCTGGCTGTACTTTGGTCATTTGTCCCGAGAGGTTCTCGGTCATTGAAACGCCAACCGCTTTGCACTGCGACGTCGTTGCAGCCAAGCAACTACCTTGTTGCGCTGCCGGGTGCGCCATACCTCGTGGCGCTTGGGGTTGTGCACCATATCCACCTGATAGAACGAGGGGCAAAGAATAGCGGTATCGGCGACCTCACCACAATTACCACAACCGACGCATGACTGGTCGATATGGGCAACCGGATCGTCACGCAGCGGATCGTCGAGCTTCTTGAGCGACAAGGACGGACATCCGGAGAGACGGATACAAGCATGATCACCGGTGCAAATGTCGGGGTCAACGCCGAAGCGCGAAATGCTGGTGCGCTGGCCCTCGCTAATGGCGTGGGTGCGTTGCGGTTTTTCGCGTCGCTGTTTGTTGAGCATACATTCCGAAGACGCGATAATCACCTTGGGACCGTTGTAATCGGTGGTTAACGCTTCGCGCAGAACATCGCGCATTCGGCCCACATCATATGTGCGGTCGATTTGCCTGATCCATTCAATTCCTACTCCCCTTAGCGCCTTTGATATTGGGTTATTCGTTGATTTAGTCTCGTTTTTGGCGCGACTAGACAGCACATCTTGGCCGCCAGTCGCAGCAGAATAGTAATTGTCGACAATCACCACCACGCTGTCGGATTTATTGAATACCATGTTTCCGATAGAATAGCTGAGGCCGTTGTGCCAAAACCCTCCGTCGCCCAAGATCGATATCGCCCGGCGTTCGCCCCCACCGTCAAAAGCGGCGTTAGATGCAGGGCCAAGACCGTACCCCATGGTTGCGCCGCCGATTTCGAAAGGCGGAAGCGAAGCAAACAGGTGACAACCGATATCACCGCTGATCTGATGTTTGCCAAGCTCTTGCTCTGTCAACTTCATCGCGGCAAAAATCGGCCGTTCGGGGCAGCCTGTGCAAAACCCTGGCGGGCGGATCGGAACAGTTTTTGTAAGGTCAGGGATTTCCGGCGCGATTACGTTGGGCGCGCGAACTTGACCAGGCAGCATGTGCGGTGCGGCGTGTTTAAGAAATGCTGTGATACCGTCGAGCATTATCTGACCGGTATATTCCCCGGCCATGGGAAGCATATCCTTGCCATGCAAGGCCACTGAACTGCGGGATTTGTACAACATGTTGCCAAGCTGTTGCTCGATAAAATCTGGCTGGCCTTCTTCGACAACCAACACATGATGCTTGTCTTCGCAAAATCCGTCGAATTCTTCTCTGATCAAGGGATAAGTGACGTTCAGTACGTAAATCGGTATCTGGGTATCGCCATAAATATCGGCCAGGCCCAGACGGTGCAGGGCACGCATGACACCGTTATACATACCGCCCTGCACAACTATGCCCAAAGGCGCTTTTCGGGGGCCGAATACTTCGTTCAACTTGTTTTCGACAATAAAGGCTTCGGCGTCGGGCCAGCGGGTTTTGATCTTATCTTGCTCGTGCAGATAGCTCATCGGCGGAAGAACGACGCGGGAAAAATCACTGCGAGGATCACTAAGCGCGTCTTGGACCGTAAGAGGCGGCACCACATTATCACGGGTCTCAAAACTGCCGGTGACGTGGCAAGATCTGATCCGCACCATCAGCATTACCGGCGTATTGCTCGCTTCAGACAGCTCAAACCCGTCCTTTACGGCTTTGGTGATGCTGGGCAAGTTTGGGCGTGGGTCAAGCAGCCAGAATTGAGATTTCATCGCGAAGGCGTGCGACCTCTCTTGCATGATAGACGAACCTTCACCGTAGTCTTCGCCCACAATCACCAGTGCGCCGCCGGTCACGCCCGACGAGCTAAGGTTGGCCAGGGCGTCAGATGCCACGTTAACGCCCACCGGACCTTTGAACGTGACCGCCCCACGGATCGGGTAGTGCACCGACGCGGCTAACATCGCAGCGGCCGCTGCTTCGCTCGCGTTTGCCTCAAAGCGTACCCCAAGTTCATCAAGCACATCCTGCGCGTCTGCCAGAACGTCCATCAAATGGCTGATCGGTGCCCCCTGATACCCGCCGACATAGCCCACGCCATTTTCCAGCAGTGCTTTGGTAATGGCCAAAATGCCTTCGCCGGTAAAGGTATCACCATGACCCAAGCGCAAATATTCGACTTCTTTCTTAAAGGATCTTTCCGCCATTAAAGCCTCCTTTAAAAATTATGTTTGCGAATGTTTTTAAGCATTTTCTGCAAGGTCCCGACAAAGGCGTTCTTCTCTGAATCCGCGACGTCGCGAAACATCGAATCGTAGGCGTTCGACATGTGCGGCCAAAGCCGTTCATAGATCTCGCGGCCAGCGTCAGTCAAAAATATTCGCGTTGCCCGGCTGTCGTCATGGTCAGGCTGCCGCAAGACAAGCCCGCTTTTCACTAAGGCATCCAACCCTCTGCTTAGGGTCGATTGTTGCACGACAGCGTATACAGCTAATTCACGGATCAGTATACCATCCAACACTGACAACACCGCAAGAGATCGCATTTGCGTGGTGGTCAGACCCAGCTTTGCCATCTCTTCCCGAAGGGCAGCGTTATATCGACCCATTAGCCGGTTCATCAAATAAGGCGCGAAGTTTTCAAGCCCCATCTCAGCCAGTCTTCGCGCCTTTTGTGACGGTATGTCCTGTAGAATCACACGCTAGTTCCTTATTCAGTTTCAGCACCAGATAGCGAAAATTGAGGCGCTGTTTTTCAGCCTTTGGGAACGAGGGCAAGTGCACGGATCGGGCTGCCGGTCCCATGCTGGATTTTTAACGGGGCTGCGATCAGGATCGCACCCTTTGCAGGCAGTTGATCAAGATTTGCAAGACTAGCCAATCCAAAGCAATTGTCGCGATGCAGTAAATTATGCGCAGGATATGGGGGCTCCATTCCGCCGGCTTGTCCGGCATCAGTACCTATGCACTGCGTCCCCCATCCGACGATCCTTTTTGACAAAAGATATTCGATACAATCAGGCGTCGGGCCAGGGCTATGAGGGCCAGAGTCGTCGGCATTCAAAAACTTGGCTTCGTCAGTCGCACGTTTGTCCCAATCGGTACGCATCACGACCCATTCACCAGCGCCGATATCGCCGTAATCCGCCTCCCATGCTTTTACGGCATCGGCAGTTAAGAGAAAGTCTTCGTTCTTGGCAGTGTCTTCAGAGCAATTAATCACATTCAACGGAGCAACGAGCCGTTGCACATCAAGAGTATCAGTAAACCCGTCGTCGTGATCCTTGCCGGTGATCCAGTGATGAGGCGCGTCGAAATGCGTACCGGAATGTTCGCCCAGTTTTAACCAGTTCCACGCAAAGAACGGCCCGTCTTCATCGTATTCGCTGATTTTGTGAATTTCGACTTTGGGGGTATTCTTGGCGAAATCCTCAGGCAGCCGGAGGATCGGTGTGTCCGGCCCCAATATGCCAGTGCAATCGACCACTTTCACGTCACCTGATGCCAACATCATGGCAAGGTTCGTCAGACTATTTGCGCCGCTCATTGTCTTCTCTCCCTATCCTGTACCGCTTCACGTGTGTTGGGTAAGATGCTAGGAAGCGTTATATGCGTTTGCAACTAAAATTACGTTCACCATAATATAAGAGACTATTCTGGGGTAACCATGACGGATCACGCATACTTTCTTTATCATTCGATTGGTCAGTACCCGGACAAGGCCGGCCAGATGACAAAGGCCATGGCTGAATTTGCTGACATTTGGGGGGCGGCAGATGATAGGCAGTGGTCCAAAGTCCTGACCAAAAGGGAAGAGTTCCTGTCGCTGTGGCGCACCCTAATTGACGCGCCCGATGGCAGTTTGACCAGCGCAGAGAACGTAACTACGGCGCTTTTTTCGGTAATCGGCGGCCTGCCCCCCGGGTATCTGCGCGGTAAGAGACTGCTGATCGCGGCAGATTGCTTTCCGTCGTTACACTTCTTGTTAAACGGTCTCGCCGAACGCATGGGGTTTATGCTGCACACCGTTCCCACTCGCGACGGACATTTCTGGGTGCAAGACGATGATATGCTTGAGGCATGGGGACCGGATGTCGGCCTGGCTTTATTGACCTTCGTAACGTCTACCAGTTCGCATCGGTGCGATCTTTCGCGGTTGTTGGAGCATGGCAAGGCGATGGGGTCATTGGTGGGTGTCGACTTGACCCAAGGCATCGGGATTATCCCGTTTTCGCTTGCTGATCACCCGGTGGATTTTGCGATTTCGTCGAGCCTCAAATGGTTATGCGGCACCCCGGGGGCTGGCATTATACAAATGCGCGCCGACTTGATAGAACAGGTCGCCCCTGAGCTGCGCGGATGGTTTTCACAGGAAAATCCGTTTTCATGGGGTTTGGACGCGTTCAAGTATGCCCCTGATGCACGACGGTTCGACCATGGGACGCCTTCAGTTCTAGCCTGTTTAGGGTCTATTCCCGCGTTAAAGTGGCACGCAGCACAGCAAGGTCTTTTGGCGCATAACAGATTACTTACTGATCAAATTATCGCTGCGGTTGACCAAGCAGGCCTTACCGTTGCAACGCCGCGTTCGCCGGATCGGCGCGGCGGCTCGGTAATGATTGACTTGCCTGAAACGACAGACACTCAAACGCTGGTGCAACGATTGCGTGAACTGTCCATTCACGTTGATTCCCGCGGGCAAATCCTGCGTCTGTCACCCGGAGCTATTACCACCGAACATCACGTCGCCAAACTGTTCGATCAGCTTATTCCCGTTATTTAGAGACTGTTAAAAAAGCGCTGCATGCGATCCATCGCGTCAGTCAGAACATCTATTTCAGCGCAGCCAAAACAAACGCGCAGATGCCCTTCGCCTGCTGCGCCATAGAAACTGCCTGCTTCAACAACCACACCGGTGTCGCGCAGTAAGCGGTCAGCACATTCTTGGGCATTTAACCCAGTCGCCTTAATGTCGGGAAATGCATAAATCGCACCTTGAACATCGCCACACGCCACACCGGGCATTTGATTTAGCCGTCCAACCACCAAGTCACGCCGCTCGCGATCCCGCGCGACCATATTTGCCAACACCGAAGTATCGCCCGTCACCGCCGCCAATGCTCCGTATTGGATAAACGTGTTCACATGGGTAACTTCGTTGGTTGTGATCTTCAACAGCGGCGGCATCAACGCTTCGGCAGCTACAACATACCCCAGTCGCCAGCCGTCCATCGCATACGCTTTGGTAAACGCGAAAAGAGTGATCGTCCGCTCTTTCATACCTGGCAGCGAAGCGATCGAGATATGGGGCGTATCGTAGGTGATTTCTTCATAAACCTCGTCGGAAATCACCAACAGATCATATTCCTGCACCAAGTTGGCGATAATCTGCAACTCGCTGTGGCTGTATACCCGTCCAGTAGGGTTACACGGGTTAATCAGCACAATCACGCGGGTGGCGGATGTAATAAGAGGCTCTATCAAGGCCCGGTTGATGGAAAACCCGTTGGCGGCATCCAGCGGCGCGATGGTGACCTTGGCCCCGGCCAGTTCAGCTTTGCCGATATGCTGCGGATAATAGGGGGCAAGAAGTAGCACCTCATCGCCCTCATCAAGAAAACTCATGAAGGCCGCGAACGACCCTTGGGTCAACCCGTTGGTGACCAAAATATCGTCGGCGGTGACGTTGATCGCGTTCTGATGCTTTAGCTTGTGGGACAATGCCAGACGCAATTCGGGAAGACCTTGCAGGTCTGAATAATGAACATGACCGGCATGCAAGGCTGCAATCGTCGCGTTCTTTATGTGCTGGGGGGTGTCGTCGGCTGGCATGCCGAGTTCTAGGTGAATAAGGTCGCCCGGCAAACCAATAGCTTTGGAAAACATGCCAAAGTTTTTGGGGCTCGTATCAGTTATGCGACGGGCAGGGCGAATGGCCATTCAGTTTTCCTTGCAAGTTAAATACATGCGTTTGCATTAATTTTAATATCGCAGGCCAAGCAGAACACCAAACTTAAAAAGGCCGTGCTGACGGCAGCCAATGCAGGAAGGCTGGAAGCTCACAGATTGGCGAAATCATACAGTGATTTTCACAATCGAGCGTTTGGCGAAATACAAAAAAGCCGCCCAAACACGTGTTCAGGCGGCTTTTATGATAATTTAAGGACTGGATTAATAGCGGTAATGTTCAGGCTTGAACGGACCTTCGGGCGTGACGCCGATATAAGCCGCTTGTTCACTGCTAAGTTGCGTCAGTTTCACGCCGATACGATCAAGGTGCAGACGGGCGACTTTCTCGTCCAGATGCTTGGGCAGGATATATACCTTATTCTCGTATGCTCCGGTGTTCTCCCACAGTTCGATCTGCGCCAAAACCTGATTGGTGAACGATGCAGACATCACAAACGACGGATGGCCGGTGGCGTTACCAAGGTTCAATAGTCGGCCCTCAGACAGCAGGATCAGACGATTGCCGTTTGGCATCTCGATCATATCAACCTGTTCTTTGATGTTGGTCCACTTGTGGTTCTTCAACGCAGCGACCTGAATTTCATTGTCGAAGTGGCCAATGTTGCCAACGATCGCCATGTCCTTCATCTCGCGCATATGCTCGATCCGGATCACATCTTTGTTGCCTGTCGTTGTGATGAAAATATCAGCGGTCGCCAGCACGTCTTCCAACAATACTACTTCGAACCCGTCCATGGCAGCCTGAAGCGCGCAAATAGGGTCTACTTCGGTGACTTTCACACGTGCACCGGCACCGGATAGCGAAGCAGCAGAGCCTTTGCCCACGTCGCCGTAGCCCATGACCACAGCAACTTTACCGGCCATCATGGTGTCGGTTGCACGGCGAATACCGTCAACCAGCGATTCCTTGCAGCCATATTTATTGTCGAACTTCGACTTAGTGACAGAGTCGTTCACGTTGATCGCCGGGAAAGGCAACTGGCCTTGCTTGACCAGCTCGTACAAGCGATGCACGCCAGTTGTCGTTTCTTCGGAAACGCCTTTGATCTGATCGCGCATTTTGGTGAACCAGCCGGGGGACGCTTCCATCCGCTTTTTGATCTGCGCCTTGATAGCGACTTCTTCTTCCGAAGTGGGGACAGAAATCACATCTTCGCCTGCTTCGGCGCGTGCACCCAACAGAATGTACAATGTCGCATCGCCGCCATCGTCCAAAATCAGGTTCGGTCCGTCGGGGAACTGAAAGGATTTATCCAAATAGTCCCAATGTTCTTCCAGCGACTGGCCCTTGATCGCGAAAACCGGCGTTCCGCCAGCAGCAATCGCCGCCGCTGCATGGTCTTGGGTCGAGAAGATGTTGCATGATGCCCAACGCACGTCTGCTCCTAGGCAGATTAGCGTTTCAATCAGAACCGCTGTTTGGATCGTCATATGCAGCGATCCAACGATACGCGCTCCGCTTAACGGTTTCTTTTCTCCATATTCGGCACGCAACGCCATCAGACCCGGCATTTCGGTTTCAGCAATATCGAGCTCCTTGCGGCCATACGCGGCAAGGCTAATGTCTTTAACGATATAATCGTTGGCCATGGGGCATCCCTTTTCAAAAATCGGATATTTGGGATGCGATTAGCACTTTGGTGCGGTAATCTCAACGGTCGTGAAATCACGAACACTTTGTCGGCGTGATTCTGAAATTTGAATCTTTGCACGGCAAAGGTGTTGGCTTGTTATTTGTCTGGGTCGGTCTGTTTTTTTCAAGGATAACAGCTGGACAGGTATTGACCCTCTTGGATAGTAGATTCACTGAACCGCCCGAGGCACCGTTCGCATGCCGCGGCACCAAGGGTGCGGTCGCATCACAGTTACGACTACTAGACATAGTGATCCCCTGAGAGGTGATCCTGTTAACATCTGCAACCTTCCCTAAATCAACGCAGAGGCGGAGACCATTGCCAATGGTCGGATCGCAAGCTAGCAATTTCTCTATTGCCAAAAATTTGGAGGAGGACACGGAATGATGTTCAACAAAATGCGTCAGACGGCCCTGTTTGCCACGCTGGTTACAATCGTTGGCAGCGCCCTCGCTGCCGAAACTGAAGTCAAGATCGGTTATGCACTCGCTCCCGACAGCCACTATGGCGTCGCTGCGACGAAATGGGAGGAGGTCGTAGAAGCGCAAACTGACGGCAGGTTCAGCTTTCGCCATTTCCCGTCTTCGGGGCTGGGCGGTGAACGCGAAGTTGTAGAGGGATTGCAACTGGGTACGATCGAAGCAACCATCGTATCGACCGGGACGCTCAGCAATTTCGTCCCAGCCACTGGTGTTACCGACATCCCTTTTCTGTTCCGCAGCCTTGACCACGCCCGGCGCGTGCTGGACGGCCCCATTGGCCAGAAAATTCTGGAACAGTTCGATGATGCCGGGCTGGTGGCGCTCGCGTGGGGTGAACAGGGCTTTCGGCATATCACCAACAACCGTAATCCTATCGAGACGCCGGAAGATCTGGCTGGTATGAAGCTGCGCACAATGGAAAACCCGGTGCACCTAGCGGCCTTTAACGCCATCGGCGCGGCACCTACTCCTATGGCATGGCCTGAAGTGATCGGGACGCTGCAACAAGGCACTATCGACGGTCAGGAAAACCCACTGTCCGTAATTGTGTCGGTCAAGTTGGATGAAGTGCAAAAGTACCTCACCCTGTCGGGTCATGTTTATTCGCCCGCCATGCTGTTGGTTTCCAAGCCTTTTTGGGATGGCCTGTCGGATGATGACAAGGTTGTCTTTGAAGAGGGCGCGGCCGAAGCCGTGGCCGCGATGCGTAGCTATGTCGACGATGTCGAACAAAGCGGCGTTGCGACCCTTAAGGAACGCGGGATGCAGGTCAATGAGCTGTCCAAAGAACAAAAAGCCGCGTTTCGCGCGTCGATCGAAAGCGCTTATGAATCCTATTATGACACCTACGGCAAGGACCTGATCGACCAGATTGCGGCCACCGAATAGACGTCAAAAAAAATACAAGCGGCCGGGATGAATTTTTCCAGCCGCTTGTCGCGAGGGGGCGAGAAAGTATGCGCAGGCTTGAACGGATATTCGTGTCGATCAACGCGGCTGTGGTGATTGGCTGTCTGTCTTCGATGGCTTTGGTCGTCGGTGCGAATGTCGCCTTGCGTTATACCACCAATCATTCGCTTTCATGGGCTGATGAATCCGCACGCTATCTGATGATCTGGATGACCTTTCTTGGGGCAGGTCTGGCGCTGCGGCAAGGCGGCCATGTGGCGATTACCAATCTGCACGATGTCATGACCACCAAAGCCCAGCGCCTGCTGCGCACAGCCATCGTGCTGATACTGCTATTATTTTTTGGCTTTATGGTCTTCGTCGGATGGGAATACATGCAGCGTGCCCAATTTCAGATGACGCCTGCCCTGCGCTTGTCGTTCCGGTATGTCTATACAGCGATACCTGTGGGTTTCAGCCTGCTGATCGTGCACCTATTATTGGTCGCCAAGCCCTTCATCCTTGCGGGTCACTACATACAACCTGACGGTCAGTCCGACAATCTGCCGGGCCCCGCAAATGGCTGAGATTCTGTTTATCTCGCTGTTCGTGTTCATGGTACTGGGGCTGCCTGTGGCTTTTGCCATGGCGATATCAGTCTTTATCGCTATCGAATTGGGCAGTTCCTATCCGCCCATCGTCGTGGTGAAAGAGATGTTTTCCGGGCTCGACAGCTTTCCGCTGCTTGCCGTGCCGTTCTTTATCCTTGCCGCTGAAATTATGACCGGCGGTGCCATTACCCAGACGCTGCTGCGTTTTGCCTCACAGTTCGTCGGCCACCTGCGCGGCGGGCTTGGCTATGCTAATGTGATTTCCTCGACCATGTTCGCCGGGATATCCGGATCGGCACTAGCCGATGCGGCAGGGCCAGGTGCAATGATGATCCGCATGATGGAAAAGGGCGGCTATGACCGATCATATGCAGGGGCGCTGACGATCTCGAGCGCCGTGGTCGGGCCGATCATTCCACCATCAATCGTGATGATCATCTATGCGCTGCAAGACCAACAAGTCTCGGTTGGCTCGCTGTTCATGGCGGGGGTTTTTCCGGGGCTGCTGCTGGCCTGTGGTAGCCTTGTCGCCAATGGCTTTGTCAGTTGGAAACGCGACTACCGCAGCAGCGATCCGCGTCCAAGCAAGGCCGAGATGTGGCGCAACACCGTGCTGGCGCTGCCTGCCCTTGGTCTAATCGTGTTGATCGTCGGTGGAATCCGAGGCGGCATCTTCACCCCGACCGAGGCTTCGGTGATTGCGGTATTCTATGCGCTTTTCTGCGGATTTTTCGTGTACCGCGCACTATGCTTGCGCGATTTGCCAGCAATCATCCTTCGCGCGGCGCTTATTAGTGCCGCCGTATTGCTGATCCTTGGGGCCGCGCGGGCCTTTGCCTGGGTGTTGGTCATCGAAGGCGTGCCCCAGTTTTTAGCCGAAACGATTATCAGCTGGGATCTCTCGCCAATCCTGTTCCTGTTGGCCGTCAACCTGTTGATGTTGCTTTTTGGTTTATTCATGGACCCGTTGCCTGGGGTGATGATCCTAGTCCCGATCCTTGCGCCGATCAGCCACGCGCTTGGCATCGCGCCCGATCACTTTGCCATCATTGTGATCGTAAACCTGACGCTGGGGCTTACTACACCACCCGTGGGCAGCCTGATTTTCGTAGTCTCCTCGGCGGTCAACCTGAGACCCGCCGCCTTGATCCGTGAAATGCCGCCATTCTTTCTGGCGAATTTCATCGTGTTGATGCTGCTGACCTTCTTGCCCGCGCTCAGCACTTGGCTGCCAACGGTCAGCGGCTTTTGATCGGTATGGTGCAACATCCATTCAGTGCTAGAGACCAACAGGAGTTTGCCCCGCAATCAGGCAAGTCACCGGGTGCCGCAATTATTGGCGCACCGGCAAACTAGCTTCTCTCAGAGCATAGATGAAATGTCTGATGCCCCGGTCGGATAGGCAAACATGGTATCTTTAAGTTGATCTGCGGTCAGCCCGTGCTGTACGGCGAGAGTAAAGATGTTTATGACTTCGTCGGCATGCGGCCCAAGCAGATGCGCCCCTAGAATCCGTTCGCTACCTTCCTCGACAAGCACCTTGTAGCCAGAGATGGATTCAGCCTGTTGGCGGGTCGAGAACCAGCCCGATGTGCGGTCGCATCGCATACGGAACTTTAGGCCTTTCTCGCGTGCCTCGCCTTCGTCTAGTCCAACCCGGGCGATCGGAGGCAGTGTGAAAGCGACCGAAGGCACGCCATTGTAGTTTGGCGTGGTATGGTTGCCTTTCAGCAGGTTTGCAGCGACGACCTTGCCGTCGTGGTTTGCCACGGGTGTCAGCGGCGGGCCCATCTGGGCAGCGTCACCGGCCGCATACACCGCCGGGTTCGACGTGCTTTGCAAGAACTCGTTAAGGGCCAGCTTGCCGTCATTCAATTCTACGCCTCCGGCCTCCAGGTTGAGCGATGCAAAATCTGGTTTGCGGCCAGCCGCGTGCACGACAAGATCCGCTTCAAAGGTCTGAGATCCACCTTTCCCGCCAGCGGTAATACGGAAGGCATCACCAAACTTTTCGACACGTTCGACCGTGGTGTCGGTATGCAACGTGACACCGATATCTTCGTATTTTTCCATCAACCAACCGACAAGGTCCGGGTCGAAACCGGTCAGCATCCGGTCGCCGTGCTGAAGGATGGTCACCTCTGCACCCGCACGCGCCGCAATGTGCGAAAACTCCGCAGCGATATAGCCTCCGCCGACCAAAACGATACGGCGGGGCAAACTTTCCATCTCAAGAAAACCCTCGTTGTCGATCAAATATTCCTCGCCGGGAATGCCCAGTTTAATTGCTTCGGATCCGGTTGCCAAAACGATATGCTTGGCCTCCAGCGTCTCGTCATTGATCTTGACCGAGTTCGTGCCAACAAAGCGTGCTCTTCCGTGGAAGGTCACGATGCCGCTATCTAAAAAGCTTTTTTCCTTCTTCTCTGGTACGGGGTCGGTGAATCCACGCTTGAATTCCAAAAGGTCGCGCCAATCAATCCGCACCTCGCCCTCGACCCCCTTATCGTGCATTCGACGTACGTGATCGGCGGCAGAAGTACCTCCGATCAACATCTTCTTTGGGTCACATCCGCGCAACGCACAGGTGCCGCCATAGGCGCGGAAATCGGTCACGGCCACACTTAGACCTGTGGCGCTTACGCGACGTGCCACGGTAGTCGCAGCGGTGCCGCTGCCGATGACAATCAGATCGTAGGTCTTGCTCATGATTGGTCTCCCTTTTCTTGTCGCACGGCACGCTGCTTCAAGTTTACGCGCGTGATTATTACCCGTTACAGGGCTTCGAAATCAAAGCCGTGTCTTTTTGAACTCTGTATCCAACTACAACCTGACGTCAAAGTTCCGAATGAGCCCCGATCAATGCGAGGCGCAGATGCGCCCGCCTGTCTGACTGGCCAGCGTTCGGTAAGAAAACTTTTAACCGGCGCAGCAGCTCAGCATTGTCACATCTTTATCAAAGGTCTGGGCCGCAAGCTTCAATCCCTCAACGGTGGTAAGATAGGGAAAGATCGTGTCGCCGAGCGCCTTGGTGGTCATGCCAGCCTTTAGCGCCATCACCAACGTCTGGATACTGTCGGAGCCTTCGGGTGCAATGATTTGCCCCCCAAGCAGTTGGTCCGTATTCCGGTCAGCGACAAGCTTAATCAGTCCACGCAGGTCCCGCGCTGCTTGCGCCCGTGGTACTTGATCAAGAGGCAGTACAGAGACTTTGACCTCGTGACCTGCATCGCGTGCCTGATGTTCGCTTAGGCCAACGCCCGCGACTTGGGGGTCGGTGAATACCACCCAAGGCATCGCGCTGTTGTCATAGCGGTTGTTGCCGTCCAACACCGCGTTGCGGGCCGCGATCTTGGCACCATACGCCGCCATATAAACGAACTGGTCGCGGTCGGTCACGTCGCCAGCGGCATAGGTGTCTGCCCGCGAAGTCTGCATGTCGGGGCCGACGACGATCCCGCCGCGGCTGTCGATCTGCACGCCCGCCTCATTCAGGCCCAGCCCTTCGGTGTTGGCCTGCCGCCCCGCAGTAATGACGATCCGGTTGGCGGTGACGTCTTTTGCTGCCCCATCTTGGCTAAGACGCAATGTCACCCCACCTTTTGCATGCCTGATGCTGTCATACTGTACACCGGTCAAGACCGTTATGCCTTCGGCTTTAAAAACGCCGGTCAAGACTTCGGATACCTCTGGCTCGGCGCCCGGTAACACGCGCGAGCGGGTTACAAGTGTGACCTTGACCCCCAGCCGAGCCATCATTTGCGCTAACTCTGCACCAATATATCCGGCTCCGATAAAGATCAGGCTGTCGGGCAAAGTTTCCAGCTCGAGAAGCGAGGTGCTGTCGAGAGGATCGACATCTTCAATCCCACGGATTGCCGGGACGAACGTGCGGCTTCCGGTAGCGATCAATGTCTTGGGTGCCGTGATTTTGCGACCGCCAACTTCAATACCCCCATTGATCAGGGTCGCCGGTCCTTCGTCAATATACTCGACCCCCTCGTAGGCTGGCAGAAGGTCGGCATATTTTTTCTGGCGCAATATCGTGACCAAGTCGTCCTTGCCAGCGATGAGCCGTGACCAGTCGTTTAGCTGCGCCGCGCCTGCAATGCCGGGAAAGCGGGCGGCGGTATTCGCACCATGCAACGCCTCGGCTGCACGAACCATTGCCTTGGATGGGACGCAACCAACGTTGACACAGGTTCCTCCGATCGTCCCGTGGCCGATAAGTGCCACGCGTTTGCCCGCTTCAGCGGCGGTGATCGAAGCAGAAAACCCCGCAGAACCAGCCCCCACGACGATGAGGTCATACGGTCTGTTGTCGCTTGTGCAGCTATCTTTCATGGTAGGTCGCTTTCGTCATTAGATCGGTCTTGGGTTTAGCCAAGGCAAGATAAAGGATGCTGTCGACCACGCGCTAACCCATGGCCTTCATAAACAGCACGTATTCAGCCTCACGAGCCTTTGCCGGTTTCCGTGTCCGCCAACAGCTCAATCGGATAGCCGTTCTTTTTAACTGCTGTGAGAAGATCGTCGACCGTGGCGACTTCGTCGTCAAAACGGACGGTGTACACGCCTTGGGTTCCGTCATCGCTTTCGACGAATTCGTCGATCACGGTGCTTTCTACGGATTTAAGTGAATTGCCGACGATGAAGGAACAGGACGGACAGGTTAGCCCGCCCACGTGAAAACGAACAATCTGTTCTTTCGCGAATACTGGAGAAGCAAGAAATGTCGCAAGCGCCAGAGCGCTAGAGAGAATATATCTCATATTAAAGTTCCTTTAGAATGAGAGGATATAGGGGGAAACGTAAGGGAACAGCATGGCCACAAACATTACCGCAGCGGCAGCCCACAGGATGGAACGCATGGCAGCGCGGTTCATCGGCCGGGCACAAGTGCCATCATCGCAGGAAACCGGACGGTAGGCTTTGTAAAACCCATACCCCAGAAATGCTGTGGCAATGGTGAAAGTGTACCACTTATAGGCATACAGAGCCCCCATTTGCGCTATAAATACCCCGCTAACCCCGAAACTGACGAGAACCAGCGGTAAGATACAGCATGAGGTCATGGCCAAGGCGCCCAGCGCTGCAAATGCGGTGGCTGCCCACCCTCGGCCTTCGACCGTTTCAGTTTTAATTGGTGTAAGTGCAGATTCTGTCGTGTCCATACGGGCCTCCTTGCGATCATC
>LAZR01001347.1_pt1 | contig 15620 bp, 17 predicted proteins | sample 329461 | NCBI WGS metagenome assembly LAZR01 (sample SAMN03002196, study PRJNA259156) | marine sediment metagenome | biome: sea floor; feature: Hydrothermal impacted sediments; material: marine sediment; isolation source: Loki non-amplified sample from Loki's castle hydrothermal vent sediment ...
GCGATTATAAAATTCTTGATTTAGAAATAAAAAGTGCGTATAATGTATTTGCCCCAAAAAGTAAATTAGTATTTATTGCTCTTCTCAAAAAAAATAATAACGAATTTATTTCGGAGAGGGAATTTAATAAACTTAAGATATTTGATTTTAGTGATTTAAACAACACTTTTAGTTATTATTTAGAAAAAATTATATGGAAGTTATGGAGTTTAAGGTATTACATATTAAATTATCCTAATAAAAATTTAAAAAGGATTTTTCGGAAAATTATAAATAAACTAATAAGAAGCACTTAAAATAATAAATAATAAACATTTACTGCATTTCGAAAAAGATCTAAATTTTATAGGTTCAATTCCTAAATCCGGAAAGTTGTCAAAGATAAAATGAGCCTCATAAGGACCATAATAATCACCAACCCCCAGCGTGATCTCTCCCGATAATAATATAGTCACAACCATAGTTTTTTTTAGCAATAGCGTGGAAAATTGCTTCCTTAGGCCCAGTATATCTCATTTCTGTTTCAAATGTACTCAATACAACTCTATTTTTAGGATAGTATTCTTTTATGAGTGCTTTATATGCCTCAATTGAACAAATTACCTGCCTTAATACATAAGTCACATAACTAGAAACAGAAGAAAAACCAGTACCCTTCATTTATTCCTTTTTTTTCTCTACAAGTGGCTTAGGCATTGAGATAGTTGTATACTCAACTTGGTGTTCTACTTCAGACATAGTCTTATTAAATATTATTATATATAATTATATCACATTAAAAAAAAGGATTTCATCGAGATATAAAAAGTTTATTTAATCTGAGAAGATTTTTTCTTTAATAACGTTTACAATCCTTCTTGCTGTGTTCCCATCCCATTTATCAATGGTTTTTGCCTTCTTATAATTGTTTGATAAAATTTTGTCTAGCAAAACATGATATATCGAGAGAAATTATAAATCTAGGTGCAGGATCCCCAATTGAATTAACAAAATTAGCAAAGTTAATGTTAAAACTCACGAATAAAGAAGAATTAAAAATTGTTTATACAGATCTTAGACCAGGAGATATTTTACATAGTTTTGCAGATATTTCTAAAGCTCAAAAGCTGATTAAATTTAAACCAAAATTTACTCAAGAAGAAGGATTAAGAGACTATTTTAAATGGTAATATAATAAATATAATAAAGACCTAAAAATAAGTAAAAATCTTCTTCCTTAATTAAAAGTCTATTTAAGTGATATCGTATAGGATCTATTTTGAATAATTTAGGTGTTAGATTTTCTGAAATCTTTCTGAATATAATGACCTGTTTTAATTAATCTTTCTTTTTTCAATCCCAAATTCAATTTCTCAGAGATTTTCTTTAGATTTTTTCTAGTTATTCTTTCAATTTCCTCTTGACTCATTTTTGTGAAATTGATAGTGAAGTCTTGGCGATCTCCCATTCTCAGTAAGTATTCTTCCTCATCTTTTATGAGCCCCATCTCAATTGCAAGATCGTACATTGGTGTGCCAGGTTGGGGTAACAAATAACCGGCACTGGGAAAGATATTACATTTTAAACAGCAATCAAAAGTTTTTTGAAGTGTTTCTGGGGTTTCTTGAGGATATCCTATAACTATGCTAGTTACAGGAATAATGCCGACTTCCTGTAATATCTTCGTTTGAACTTCAAAATCATTGATTTTAATATGTTTATCCATAGCTTTTAGTATTGTCTCTTCTGCCGATTCAAGTGAGTACCCTAAAGAAACACATCCTGCTAACTTCAATTTTTTAGCTAATTCAATATCATTTTCTTTAAAGAATCCAGCTCTGCAATCAGCCTCCCAAAAAATATTTAACTTTTTTTTAATAAAATAATCTGCTAATTTTTCAGCTTGTGTTTTGGAGAAAAGAGATAATTCATCAGCAAACTGAATATAATTCACTCCATACTTTTCTTTAAGCAATTCAAGTTCACTTACGATATTTTCTACTGAGCGATAACGATATTTTCTTCCTCTAAAAACATGATAGCAAAACGTACATTGGAAAGGACATCCTCTTGCAGTATTAACTGGTAATGCTTTGATTTTATCAAATTCTATAGGATATGGTTCAGAGATACTTAATTTAAAGCGCTTTAAGTAAATATCCATATCAAACAAATCGTAATTTATGAAGGGCAACTCATCTAAAGATTTGATCAATTCCCTCTCCTCCGTGAAAATAACTTCTCCATTTTTTCTGAAAAAAATACCTTTTACTTCTTCGATTGGAGTTTTATCACGTAAAGCATTTATTAATTCTATAATTGTAATATCACCTTCACCAATAACTCCAATATCTGCTTGTGTTTTATCCATTAAGATATGAGGAATTGAAGTTGCTACAGAATTTCCGACTATAATGGGAATATTATGATGTTTTTTTATTAATTCACATACTTTCTTTATATATCTATAACCCGTAACTATACAACCCATAGCAACAACATTATATTGAGAGCTCTTTATTTGCATTTCTAATTCTTCATCTGATAATCTTAAAGCATCCAGATCGAGTATTTCAAATTCAAAACCCGCATTAGATATTGCTGTAGCAATATATGCAAAACCAATTGGAAAATATATTTTTTCACTTTCGGGTCGTAGGCTAATGTTTATTAATAGAATCCTAAATCCTACATTCATAATTTTATAATTTTATAATAGAATTTTAATTTTTTTATTAATCTCAAAAAAATATTATAAAGAATTAATTAACTAAACTAATTGTTTTTGACATAAAATTTATATATGAAAACTTATTTATGGAAAAGTTTTCCATACTTTTGATATGGTGAGAAACCTTGAAAATTATCAATTAATTGTTAGACTTCATCCAGTTGAAGAAATTTCCTTTATAAGAAATTTTCTGAAAATTATATTCCTGAAAGTTTAATTATTGTTAAAGAAGTTGATCTTCATAATATTATCATAGCAAGTGATATCGTTATAGGTAGAAGTACCGGAGCAGAGCTTGAAGCGATATTTTTAGATAAAAAAGTTGTTGATATAAATTATGAAAGTGTATCTGATGCATACTTAATTAAAAAATTTGGAACTGCTCTTTCTATTAATGATCCTAATGAATTAGACCAGACTATTCAAAAAGTTCTTTATGATAAAGAGATTTCTAATCATCTAAAAGAAAGTAGAAATAAATATAAATCATATTGTGTAAAAAAATTTGATGGAAAAGCGTCAATCAGAGTTAGGACGTTAATTGAGAATATATTAAAAATTTAATTTATTTTTAATTCACCTTATATAGTTTAGGAACTTAAAGTTTAATAATTGACAATAGTTTATTGATAATCATGGAAACTATAAATGATAAACTCATTTTAGTTAGTGGAGGAAGCGGCACAATTGGAGAAAAATTAGTATTAACTTTATTAAAAAATTATTCTCCAAGAAGAATTAGAATATATAGTAGAGATGAAACTAAACAATATTTTTTAGCGAAAAAGCTTGAAATATATGGGGATAAAGTAAGATATTTTATTGGAGATATTAGAGATAAAGAGAGACTTAATCGTGCAATGCAAAATGTTGATATTGTTATTCATTTGGCGGCACTAAAGCATGTAGGGGCTTGTGAGTATAATCCATTTGAAGCAATAAAAACAAACATAATAGGACTTCAAAATATAATAGAAGCTAGTATTGAGAATAATGTGGAAAAGTTTATCTTTACAAGCAGCGATAAAGCAGCAACACCAAGTAATACAATGGGAGTAACAAAATTAATGGGAGAAAAACTAGTTACCGCTGCTAATTATTATAAAGGGGTTACAAAAAATGGTATTACAAAACGTAGTATATTCTATTCAGTAAGATTTGGAAATGTTTTAGGCTCAAGAGGATCTTTAGTTCCAATAGTTGAAAATCAAATTAAAAACAATCAGCCGATAACCTTAACTCACAACGAAATGACAAGATATATTATGGCAATCGATACAGCAATAAATTTTATTATTGAATCTTTAGCTTTAGCACAGGGGGGTGAAATATTTGTAAAGAAAATGAAGGTTGTAAAAATTGTCGATTTTATAGAAATATTAATTGAACATTTTGCTAAAAAACACAATAAAACTTTTGAATCAATTAAAGTGAATGAAATTGGAATGTTTGCAGGGGAAAAGTTGTATGAAGAGTTATTCTCAATTGAAGAAGCTAATAGAACTTATGATATCAATGATATGTATGTAATTATCCCTCAATTACCTGAAGTTTCAATGGATATTGATATAACTAATTATCCTAAATCGAAAAAATTTGATGTTTCAAATCCCTTTAATTCAGAGGATAGTCACTTTCTGTCAAAGGGAGAAATTAAAAAATTCTTAACTGAAAAAAAAATTATTAAACTCTAATTTAATTACTCTAAATCTTCATTATGGTTATTATAGTTACAGGTGGTGCTGGATTTATAGGAAGATGGGTTGTCAAACAATTAATTCAAGAAGGCAAAGAGGTAGTGGTTATTGATAATCTAGACAATGGAAGAGAAGAAAATTTAAAAGAATTCTCAAATAATTCAAAATTAAAAGAATTTATTATTGGGGATATTAAAGATAAAGAAATTATTGATGTTCTCTTTTCAAAATATAAATTCATAACTTGCATTCACTTAGCGGCTCAGATTAATGTTCAAGAAAGTTTAGACAATCCAAAAAAAGCCTTTGATAATAATATTATAGGGACATATAATATATTACAAGCCTCCTTATTGTATAAAACAAAATTAGTTCTTATTGGTACCTGTATGGTCTATAATTTAGCCGTTAGTGATAAACCTATCTCAGAAATGCATCCTTTGAGACCTAGTTCTCCGTATGCTGGTTCTAAACTGGCTGCAGAAGAACTTGCATTATCATATTACAATGGTTTAGGGCTACCTGTTGTAATTCTAAGACCTTTTAATACTTATGGACCTTTTCAAAAAACAAATATGGAAGGTGGAGTAGTATCAATATTTATCAAAAGGAAATTGAACAATCAAAACCTCTTAGTATATGGAGATGGAACACAGACTCGAGATTTACTCTATGTCGAAGATTGTGCTAACTTTATCATTAAGGCATCAAATTGCGAGAAATGTGTTGGAGAAGTGATAAATGCGGGATATGGAAGAGATGTTTCAATAAATTCTTTAGCATTATCAATAGTTGGCAATAAAGATAGGATAGATCATATTCAGCATCATCATCTTCAAAGTGAAATAATGAAATTAATATGTGATAACTCAAAAGCCAAGGATCTATTGAGTTGGGAACCTAAGACATCTTTGGAGGAGGGAATTTTAAAAACAGAAAATTGGATTAAAGAAAATGAGATGATTTAATTTATGGAAAAACCTGCGATAGAAGGGGGAAAACCGATTAGAGATGATTTTCTTCCATATGGGAAACAATGGCTTGATGATAAAGAGATAAATGAAGTAATCGATTCTTTAAAATCAAATTGGATAACAACCGGCCCAAAAATGAGACTTTTTGAACAAAAATTTAGAGAATTCAAGAATTCTAAATATGCTGTAGCAGTCAATTCTGGAACAGCGGCATTACATATTTCCACTTCAAGTATAAATATTAATCCCGGAGATGAAGTAATAACAACCCCTATGACTTTTGTAGCGTCTGCTAATTGTGTGGTCTACAGAGGAGGGACTCCAGTTTTAGCAGATATTAAAAAAGATACCTATAATATTAATCCCGATGAAATTAAGAAGAAAATTACATCTAAGACTAAAGCAATAATACCTGTTCATTTTACCGGTCAACCATGTGATATGGACGAAATTTGTGAAATTGCGGATGAAAACAATTTATTTATTATTGAAGATGCTGCTCATGCTATAGATGCTGAATATAAAGAAAAAAAGATTGGAAATATAAGTGATTTAACGATTTTCAGCTTTCATCCCGTAAAAAACATTACAACTGCCGAAGGAGGCATGGTAACAACAAATAATGAGGAATTATATGAAAAATTACTCATGTTTCGAACTCATGGAATTTCGAAAGATACTGTAAAAAGATTCGGAAAAGAGGGAAGTTTTTATTATGATATGCAATACCTTGGATTTCGATATAATTTAAGTGAGCTTCATTCTTCTTTAGGGATTCATCAATTGGATAAATTAGAAACTTTTCAAAGGCGGAGAAGGGAAATAGTGCGTATATATGAAAAAGAATTAGGTAGTATAGAAGGAATAAAAATTCCCTATGTTAAAAGAAATATTAAACACTCCTGGCATTTATACATTATTCAATTAGACTTAGAGAAATTAAATGTAGATAGAGATCATATTTTTAAAGCTCTGCGAGAGGAAAATATTGGTGTAAATGTTCATTATATACCTGTTCATTATCATTCATATTATCAAGAAAAATTTGGTTTAAAAAGAGGGATCTTACCAAATGTGGAATGGTTGTTTCCAAGAATAATAACTATTCCGCTGTTTCATAGAATGAGTGATAATGATGCATACGATGTTATTAATGCCCTAGAAAAGGTCATAAAATATTATAGAAAATAGAAATTACATTCATTTATAGTTTTTTAATATATTTCTTGAAATTATTTCCCTTATCGATACCTGTCATTTTAAAATTATTCTTTTCAAAAAATTCTTGTCCAATTTTATTACTTAAAAGAGTTAATGCTATAATCTGATTCACTCCTTTTTCTTTCATATACGCTTCAAATAATTTATAAGCATAAGTCCCAATCCCAAAGTGGTGAAATTTTTTAGTTAATGCGATACTAATTAGACTTTTTTCTTTAGAGCTTGTTTTATTCTTTGTTAATCTTATATAGCCACACATAGAGGATTGGTATAAAATAATATAAACATATTCATTTTCAAAAACAGTTTCCCACCATTTACAATGATTTTCATAAGGAACTGGCTCATGAGTATTTATATTTGCGGCTAAATTCTCATTAAATACGTGCCATACACCTTCTCTATATGTTACATCTCCTTTTTTTGCAGGAATCACTCTTACTTGCTCTAAATCGTATCTCAATAAAATCATTTATCCTTTTGAATTATTTACTTTTTTAAAGAATTCTATGTTTTTTAAATCGTCATTTATTTTCTTTTCATAATTTCGGGGAGTCTCAAATGTTAAATTGACATTATGTTTGTAATTCAATAGGATTTTTTTTATTTTGGATAGATTATATTGACCCTCATCTAATGCTAAATGCTCATCAGTTTCAATATTTAGATTTCCTCCAGAAATATGAAAAAGGATAGGCTTTTTAAATTCAAGAAATTCTTTAACAAATAATAAATAATCTCTTTTCATTGAAATTGCCGTTTTTATAGCGTGATTGATATCAAAACAGAATTTTAATTGGTCTATACACTTAAAATACATATTTAAGGAATTTGCATCGTACCCCAACATATTCTCTCCATGAATTCCTAATTTAGGCATATTTTCGAGAGCAAGAGGTTCCATTTGAAGTTTTTGAATATTCACAATAGATAATTCAATATCTCCGGATTCAGGGTGGATAATGTAACAAATTGGTTTTAATTCACTTAATTTATTTTTATATTGATTTATTCTATCGATAAACGCTATATTTTCCCTATTTTTTGTTAAATCTCCAAAATCAATTCCATTATTAGAATTTGGAAAGTGAATTGCATAAGGCAGTTTTAAGCTTTTAATAATCCTGATATCTTTTGTGGTGAACTCGGGATCTAATATTATTTCAATAAAATCAATAATCTCATCAGTTAGGTAAATCTCAGAGAGAAAATTAAAATTCTTTGTTGATATCTTTATTCCAATATTAATATTTTGTATCATGATTTAGACTAAATCCCATGTGATTACATCGTCTTCTTCTATATCTCTCTTAGCGACCATTCCAATTATTATATCCAAAAATTTCGGAGCAATACCATATCCAGGGCGTTTTATTATTATATCTCCTCTTTCTATAATCTTTCCATTCGGGATGTTTCTTTTCGCAATCAAACTTCTTCTTGCTAATTTATATAAATTTTCTTCAGAATCAGGTAAGAATTTTAGTGGACTCCCTAAAGCACTTTCAGTTTCCCGTATATTTTTTATCATCTTCTTTAATTCATCAGGTTCTAAAGCAAATTTATGATCTGGACCTTTTAGGGATCTATCAATAGTAAAATGTTTTTCAATGATGCATGCCCCTAATGAAGCGCAAACCGAAGGAATACTAATGCTCATTGTATGATCTGAATACCCAACTGGCACTTGAAACGCTTGTTTTAAAGTTTGGATTGCTCGTAAATTTAAATCCTTAAAACTTGGAGGATAATTTATGGCACAATGTAATAATGCAATATCAACATTTGAAATTTCTCTTATTGCTTCAAGAGCATCCTCAATATCTCCAAGACTTGCCATTCCCGTAGATAAAATAATGGGTTTTTTAGTTTGTGCGACTTTTTTTAGAAAAGGTAAATCAACAATTTCAAATGATGCAATTTTATAAGCTAAAATGTTTATCTCTTCTAATTCATTGATAGCTTCATAATCAAATGGTGTAGACATGAAAATTAATCCATGTGATCTCGAATAATCAGCAAGTTCGCCTTGCCATTCTCTTGGTAGTTCAATATCCTTTATCATTTGCCAAACAGATTTTTGCTCAATTTTTTCATTGAGATAATCTGGTACAGTAGTTTTCTTTGAATATAATGTTTCAGCAGAGTAAGTCTGAAATTTCACAGCATCTGCTTCAGATTCCGCAGCTATTTCGATTAATTTTTTAGCTTGATCTATATCACGATTATGATTAGAGCCTACCTCTGCGATTATAAAGATAGGGCAATTTTCACCAATATTTTTGTTACCTATTTTAATAGTCTTCATTTTAGTCTATATGTTCAATAAACATGTTATCGTAAATAATAGACCTAACATATTCTATTTTTTATGTAAGATAAATCTTTTACACATAAATCCATAAGAATAATCTTGCCTAACTAATTTTTTTGTGTTGCACATGTTTATTAATGTTCATTAATTCTGGTTTTTCATTAATTAATTCATAAATATCAAACAAACTAAAATTCGATGGTTTTCCTTTTTTTTTCATCTTTTTATAAATTTCTCTACAAATTAATAAGTCCTCTTTTTTATCAATCGTTAACCTTAAGCCTTCAATCTTATTAAGATATTCGGCATTAAAATTAAAAGTTTTGAATAGATTATAATGTGTACGGAGATAATAAGTTACATGCTCCCTTTCTGGTCGAGATTTTGCTTGGGAATATATTCGTTCTAAAATTTTAAAGTTGAATATTTCAATTTCAAATCCTCGAGTGTATTGAGTCTTTTCGTCAAAATTTTTAACATAATCATAACTATTGTTAATGTAAAATTCTATCATATCATCCATTATATACGGATCTACAAAGGGACAATCAGAAGTAACTCTTATAATAATATTAAGTTCAAATTCTTTAGCTGCTAGGAAATACCTTTCTAATACATCATCCTCACTACCAATGAAGAATGAGACATTGTGTTGCTTTACGGTTTCAATTATAGCTGAATTTCTAGCATCAGGCGTCGTAGCAATAATTATTTCATTTAATAATTTACTCAATTTCAACCGTTTTATTAAAACATCAAGTATCTTCTCATTTTTATCTAATTCTAGTAAAATTTTACCCGGAAGTCTTGTAGAACCCATTCTAGCTTGTACTATTACCCCAATTTTTTGATGTTTCATTATCTCTTATAGATCAATAATTTCTTTCGTTATTTACATCATCTGAATTAATTAGGAATTATTTAATATGCTTTAAATCAATTTTCTCAAATAAAAAGTAATTTCTTACGTCCCCAAAACCATCCTCTACTCCAGCAGTTCCTTCCAATATCAATTTTACTTTAAAATTATCTAATATAAATTTCTTAAAATTTCCTCTCCATAATCCTACATTATCTCTATATTGAAGTTTTTCAAAATTATCAAATTCGTAATTATATTCCATCATTAAAATATACTTTTTTGAAACTCGTAAGAGTTCTGTAATTGCGTTTTTCAAATCCATTGGATCTATATGGATCAAAACGCCAACCGTCATTACTAAGTCAAAAAAATTTTCTTTATATAAAATATCAAACATATTTCCAACAGTAAAAGTGATTTCCCTACTTTCTCTAGCTAGAATTATACTATATGGATTTATATCAATTCCATATAAATCGTAACCCCCACAATAATTAATAGCTTCTAAATTATGACCACGATTGCATCCTACTTCTAAAATTTTATTTACCTGAATATCCTTCAACACTTTTTTGAAGAAGGGTATAAGTTTCGTTGGTTGAATTTTATTTCTAATGGTATATTTAATCCCAAAATTCCCCATCCAAGTCCCCTTTTTCTTGTTTTCATCTGTCATAGTTAGAAAAAATATTCTTTTCATTTAAATTTTGATTCTAATCAAATGTATGAATATTCTACTTTGAATTTCTTAATATTTATCTCAATAATTTTATCGATACAATAAGAAAGAGATTCTATTTATATATTCTTACATTAATTCCATGTTCTTTCAGATATAATTTTGCTTCTATGGGGGTTTGTTCTGTGAAATGAAAAATGCTGGAGGCAGCAACAGCATCTGCTTTTCCTTCACGAATAGCTTGAAGCATATGTTTATAATTCCCCGCACCTCCAGAAGCAATTACAGGGATAGATACAGATGTAGAAACTCGTTCTATTAATTCTATATCATACCCCTTCATTGTTCCATCACGATCAATCGAAGTGAGTAAAATTTCTCCCGCATTTCTACCCTCGACTTCTGATGCAAATTCAAAAGGATCTTTTCCTGTAGGTCTAGTTCCACTTTCTATATATATTTCGTATTTTCCATTATCATGCTTTTTTACATCTAAAGCAACTATAACACATTGTGATCCGAATTCAGAAGCAATTTCATTAATAATGTTCGGATTATTAATAGCTGATGAACAGACTGAAACTTTATCTGCCCCTACAGCTAATAATTTTCTTACATCTTCAATATTTTTAATTCCACCTCCAACAGTTAATGGCATGAAACAATCATCAGCAAAATCATCAACTAAATTAAAGTCTGGTGGTCTTCCCTCCTTAGTTGCTGTAATATCAAGAAATATTAATTCATCAACTTGACGAATGTTATACACTTTAATAGCTTGCATTAAAAAACCAACCCTTCTCCAACTATCAAAACTTACACCCTTAACTAGAGTGGTATCTTTGTATAATAATGTGGGCATCACACGTACTTTTAGCAGAATACTCACCTATAACTCAAGAAAGTTTTTCAATATCTCAAATCCAGCAAATTGACTTTTTTCAGGATGAAATTGAACTCCATACACATTTCCATGGCCTACAACTGAAACAAATTTGCCACAATAAGGTGTATAAGCTAAAATATCATCTTCATTCTTACACACAAAATTATAACTATGAACAAAATAAAAATCTCTCCCTGACTTTAAATTATAAAATAGTGGAGAAGATTTATTAAAAATTACATCATTCCAACCAACATGAGGAATTCTAGTCTGGGGATCATCAGGTTTAAGTAAAACTACCTTACCTTCAATTAAACCTATACCCTCAGTCTCTCCTCCTTCATAACCTTTTGTTGCTAATATCTGCATTCCTAAGCAAATACCTAAAAGTGGTTTATTCTTCTCTAGAACTTGTTCTATTATTATAGGCTTAAGCCCATATTTTTCAATATTTTTGAGTGCTGTCGCAAATGATCCTACACCTGGCAATATAATTAATGAGGCTTGCTCAAAATCAGAATAGCTATTGGAAACAATTGGTTCACTCCCACATTCCTCAATTGCTCGAGAGATTGAATCAATATTACCCATGTCATAATCGATGATTAAAACTTTCTTCAAGGAATATTTTCCTCAATTGAATATTGTTATTCATCCTCAACGTTATCATAGTTATTTTTGAATAAATTACCCCATTTATCCTTAAGTAATTTACCTTGAGAATCACACTTGAAAAGTTTTTTATTTGTAAATCTATCACAAATTTTAATGAATTCTTCTAGTGTGATATTTAAGAGTTTCAGAATTTCTTCAATAGGTTTTCCAAGATAAGCCCAAGGAAATTTCCCGTCATGTCTTTTTACGAGATTTAATCCATCATCTCGTGAAATTCTACCTCTCCTTATATGAAGACATGCTATATCTGAAGTTCGTCCAAATCCAAATTTCAAATATTTGAAATAATCATGAATTCCAGTTTGATGATTATCAAGGTTCTCATAATTAACACATGAACCCTCAATGGTTGTCGGATATGTATTAAAACCATACCCTTGAGCGATTAATGCATTAGAATGCCCATCCCAAGGAATGTAATACCCAAGAAAGATTCCAGTGACCCCGACTCTCTTGAGTTCCTCGTCGCTAGGATAAGTGTATGGAATCAAATGTTTTTTCTCGATATCTTCCATCCCAATTAAGTCAGACACTCGTAAACCTAATAATCCTCCGAATTCCTCTAACCATCTCCTTGTTAAAACACTATTTTCTGCATCTGCAGCTGGCCCCCCATATTCATTCTGAGAATTTTCTCCCCATACTATTAAGGGTACGTTATATTGAACAGCAACTCTTACTGGTATGGTAAAAATACTCACATGCTCTGGCCAAGATATATCACCAACATATTTTAAACCAATACGATTAAGTTTCCGGCGTATTAGTTTATTGGGTGATACTTCTATGTAATCTACTCCTAAATTTTTAATACTTTCAATATTTTTTCTTCCGATTTTAGAGAGATGGCAAGTAGTAGATGTAACACATAAGGGATTCATACCAAATTCAAGCATCCGAATAGTTTGATAATGACTATCCTTACCTCCACTAACAGGTATAATACAATCCCAATTTTCTCCATTCTTTGACTGATATTTTTCTAGTATATCCACAAGTTCTCTTTCTCTAATTTTCCAATCAACTCTATGGCGATCTCCAAAACTTCGGCATGCGTTACAAACTCCAAACTCATCAATATGTAAGTCTGGTTTAGTTTCAGGCATTACACACTTTCTACAATATTTAATATATTTACTCATATCTTAAAACCACTAAAAATTGAAAACCTATCTTCTATATCTATAAAATAATTAAATATTTCTAATACCTTCATCTCTAAGCTGGTATTGAATTAACTAATGTTAAACTGCTAATATTAGTTAAAAAAATATATACATTATTCTTTAAGTTAGGTATAATATCTTATAAAAAAATATTAAGAATGAATGAATTAGAATGAAACATTGTATAAAATGTTTAATCCCCGATACACGTCCGCACATTATTTTTAATGAGGATGGTGTTTGTCAAGCATGTCTAAATAATGAGAAAAAGAAACTTATTGATTATGAAGAAAGATTTAATGAATTAAAAGCATTATGTGATAAATATAGACTTGATGATGGATATTATGATTGTATCATTGCAGTTTCAGGAGGTAAAGACAGCCACTTTATTACTTATACAGTTAAAGAAGAATTGGGCATGAATCCTCTATTAATATGCGTTAATGACCCTTTTACTCATTCAGAAGTAGGGTTACACAATTTAAATAATTTAGGTGAAACTTTTGGATGTGACTTTATAGTTTTTAATATAAGTAGAAAAACAATTCGAAGGGTTACTAAAATAGGATTTGAAGAACTAGGTGAACCTTTGCGTTTTATAGAAGCAGCAATTTATACAATTCCTTTTAAAGTATCAGTTGCATATAATATTCCCCTAATATTCTTTGGTGAAAATGCTGCGTATGAATATGGTACCTCTACTGAAAATGATTATAGTGCAAAAAGATTTATTGAAGCAGGGCATAGTTCTGCTGCTGAAAAACTCGGAAATAAAATTGAGGATTTTTGGATTCAAAGGGGTGTATCAAAAAAAGAACTTAACCCTATCCGATTGCCTCCTCGAGAAAAATTAGATCTTATTAAACCGGAACCAATTTTTTTGAGCTATTTTGTGCCGTGGGATGATGAAATTAATTATTTAATTGCTAAACGATATGGTTTTAAAGATCTGCACCATGAATGGAATAGAGAGGGAACGCTTGAAAGTTACGGTCAAATTGATTCTCTTGCATATTTTGTTCACCTTTGGCTAAAATATCCAAAATTTGGATTTTCAAGAGCGACAGATATAGCATGCAGATGGATAAGAAAGAAAAAAATAACTAGGGAAGAAGGAATTAAATTGGTTATGCATAATGACCATAGGTTAGACCAGAGATCATTAGAGGATTTTAATAAATTCATGGGATACACAGCAAGGGAATTTTGGGAAATTGTTGAATCTTTCTGGAATAGAGACATTTTTGAGAAAGTTAACGGGATATGGAGATTGAAAACTCCTTTATGGAAATTAGAGAATCCTGAAAGCTATTTAGGGCTTCCACCAAATATCAATCTAAAAGAATAAACAAAAAAAAGAATTAAAAAAGGTTAGAAGTGATTAATAAATTTTTTTTCTAATAATATTAAGAAAACTGACTAAATTTAGCTCAAATTTTTTTCATTAAACTTGAGAAATAATTCTTCTAAACTTAATTCTTTCTCTTTAATTTTCGAGATCTCAAAGATACTCAAAATCGTGAATAAATTTTTATAGAAAGTTCTATTATGTATAGAAATGATAAAACCACTTCTAGTATCGGTAATATTAGTAAGAAAGTTTTCTTTTTCTATTTCTAACTTAAATTTATGCTTATTTTTTGAAATACCTATTTCAATATTGATTTCATCAAGTATTAATTTGGCAAGCTCGTTTTGAGAGCCGACTTTAAGAATATTTCCATTATTAATAAATGCAACTCGATCCCATAATTTCTCTACAACTCCCATATCGTGACTTGTTAAAAACATAGTTAAATCGGATAATGTTAAAAGTCTGAAAAAAGCATAATTTTTATTATTTTAATTTTACTAAAATAGAGTAAGCAATAATTTAATATCATTAGATTTTCTTAATTTTGATGAGATTAAAGTGTTTTCAAATAATGAGATAACTGAATTAATAGCAAATCTACAAAAAGAAAATCAATAAAGAGAAAAATTATATAAAATTAAGAAGTTTAAAGCTATTTCATAGAATAGTCAATTTTTATAAGGAAGTATTGAATCATTCCATAATATTTAAAATTAAGCATTAACATAATTAATATCAATTTTATTAATATTGAAATATTTTTAATTTCAAAAGATTTTTGATGAATTAGGTATGAAAATTGAAAACTTCAGTATTTTTCCAAAAATACTCTTTAATTTAATGAACATAAAATTGTTTATTCAAGATTTTTTTAAATATAATTCTAAAATTAAATCAAATACTTATCATTTAGAGAAAGGTATAAAATGGCTACTTCATGCTAAACAAATAAGTAAAGATGGAGGTGTTTCTAAAGGTTATTCTATATTCGAAGGATGGGGTACTTCTTATATTGAAACTTCGGGATATATTCTTAAAACTTTTTGCGACTATTATGAGTTCTCAAGAAATAAATATTT
>LAZR01001348.1_pt1 | contig 15616 bp, 13 predicted proteins | sample 329461 | NCBI WGS metagenome assembly LAZR01 (sample SAMN03002196, study PRJNA259156) | marine sediment metagenome | biome: sea floor; feature: Hydrothermal impacted sediments; material: marine sediment; isolation source: Loki non-amplified sample from Loki's castle hydrothermal vent sediment ...
CATGATGATTATGGAACCTATGTTTATAAAACCACGGATTACGGTAACACCTGGAAATCCATCAAGGGAAACCTGCCTTTTGGTTGGGTACATGTAATTCGGGAGGATTTGAAAAACAAAAACCTTCTTTTTGTCGGGACAGAATTCGGGATTTATGCCTCCCTTGACGGTGGCCTAAGCTGGTTGTCGCTTAAGAATAATTTGCCGACAGCGGCTGTGCGGGACATTGCTATCCATCCTCGAGAGAATGATCTGATTATCGGAACGCATGGGATGGGAGTTTGGATCATGGATGACATTGCTCCTCTCCAGGAGATGACAGAAGAAGTATTTAATTCTGACTCTTATCTGTTCAACATCCGGCCCGCAACTCAATTTCTGCGGTCAACCACCCGCGAATATTACAGCAAACAGATTTATGCTGCTAAAAACCCTTCTTTCGGTATGACCATAACCTCTTACTTTAGAACGAAGCCCGAAGAGAGGCCTGAAGTTTTTATAAAAGACAGTAAAGGCAATACAATATCCAAACTCAAGTTTCTCAAAAGAGAAGGTGTTCAAAGAAAGACTTGGAACTTGCGGCATATTCCTAAGACAAAGGAAGGAAAAGAGATTAAGCCCTCAGGCATAGGGTTTATTGAATATCCTTTTGTTGCGTCCGGAGAATATACGATTGAATTGGTAGTCAAAGATCAGAAACTGATGAAAAAAGGAATTGTTTACCCCGATCCAAGGTTTCAAATGAAGGAGGAAGAAAGAATTATCCGGAGCGATAAAATCGCTGAAGTTATGGCTCATTCCAAGAAGATGGGTTTATCTATCACAGCTACAAGAAATATAAGGCGGCAGCTTAAAAAGTTGGATGAAGTGCTGAAAGAAAAAGAAGGCACTCCAGAAATTGTTAGAGCTACTCTCAAGAATTTTGATGAGAAATTCGCCAAATTAGAAGAAGAAATTATACCCAAGGGATTCGGATACAGAGGCTCCATAGAAATGGCTCTCAGGGGAGGTTCTCTTTCTCAACTGGTTATGATGTTAGGCGGGTCCATCTCAGGGTATCCGTCAGTCCCGACAAAGACAGAGTTATCACAGCTTAAGGAGTTATCAGAAGCTGTGAATGCACTTGTCAGCAGGTTTAATGAATTTATGAGTGTGGAAATTCCTAAGTTGAATGAGATTCTGGAAGAGCACAGCCTCAAACCCCTTAAGGCCCCAAAAAAGGTTAGCCTATAATTTTATTTCAGGGAGAGAACTTACACCGCACGCTTTGGCATCGGAATCCATGATTTTTCGAAGTTCCTGAAGGATATCGTCATCCAAAAGAGAGGGGGGGGTTTCTTTAAGAAGTCTATCTACTTCTTCTGAAGCTCTGTCGGCAATTGATTTTTTTCCAAGCGAAACCCAATAGTCGTAAGTATCACGGTCTATTATTCCAGGAAAGGTATGTTCCTCCTTGTACCATTTTCGGGTGTGGGGCATGGTTAAAAACTGGGTTTCCTGGGTAAATCCCTCGAATAGATTTTTAGCAATAGGCTCGTCCCGTTGAGAAATCCCTTCTATCGCTCTGCAGGCCATGCCGCAGATCTCATTATCCACTACTAGCTTTTCCAGGCTCTGGCAGCTTTCAAAGTTCATCATCCCCGGACCTGAGATAACGTTAACACCGGAGAGTGCTGCCATGACAGCTCCAATTCCAGTTTCCAATCCTGCCTGAGAGTCATTGATTTTCGAATCACTCAATCCCATGTAAGCATGGGTAGGAAGGTTTAGATATTTTCCAATCTGGGTATAGGCAGAATCAATCATCATTGTCTCTATGGCTCCCATCGGAGTTGTTCCTTTTCTCATATCAAAACTGGATGGGGAGCCTCCAAAAATTACAGGAGCTCCTTTTTTTGCAAGCTGCGTGATAACTACTCCTGAGAGATTCTCTGCTACATGCTGGACAAGAGTTCCGGCAATGGTCACTGGAGATGTTGCTCCAGTCATTCCCATAGAAATAAGCTCTGAAGGAATTCCTGCCTGGGCACTATCAATAAGGCTCTGAGTGGTTAGATTGCTCCATTTCAGAGGAGGGGAGGGGCATGCATCAAAAATAGCCAGGGGTTTTTCTGCCAGGTTTTCTTCTCCGCCTCTTACCGCGACAAGCATATCATGCATTGGCTTGAACCCTTCAACCCGGAATGTTCCGGTAACAACAGGTTTTGCCGAGAATTGAAGCCCTATATATAAGCGGTAGCTGTCAGAGATCAAATCCGGAACATCGGAGCTTACAATTCCAGTGCTCTGAAAGTCATAGTGTTCTAGACAATCCGTGAGGCGGCAGAACTTAACCAGGTCTTCGCTTACAGGCTTCCTTTCCTCTGATGTTTTATGGTCAAGGATCGTGATTGCAGCCGATCCCGGGTCAAAATGGACATGATCCTTTCCCACTATGAATTCTTTTTCTCCTGTTCGGTCATATAATCTAATTATAGAAGGCGCGGAGGAAAGGGAATCCTCTGCAAGCTGCCGGGTGATGTAGACCCTTTGGGTTTGTTCATCAACTCTCATTCCGGCTTCCTTAAAAAGCTTTAAAGCCTCTTCGTTTTCGACGAATACTCCTTGTTTCTCAAGAATTTCGTGGGCTTCCTCAATGATTTTTTGGATAAATTCTTTACTTAAAAATTCCAGTTTAGGTCTTACTGTTTTGATCATGTGTCTTTCCTTTAAATTCTATTTTTTTTCTATCAAGAAGCCTTAGGACTACGCCTTCTCGTTGAAAGCTTTTGTTCTTTGTAAAAATTTATTCGAAAAGAAACGGACTTTCGAGGCACCATCATACAGGACTCTGTTAGGCGGACTCCGATGTCGGCTGCTGGCAGCATCCGGAAGATAAATCGCTGCTCCTTTATATCCCATTTTCCGTAGCCTGGGCTAAATCTTTTGCTCGGCCATAAATTCATCTCTCTTGCTTTCTCTGCCAGTATTCGATCGGATTGGATAGCTACCTCTTCAGCCGCTTCAGAACCTAAGGCGTCCAGAATTAGACCTCTCAGCATTTCATTTTTTTCCATAAGTTCTTTGACTTCTTGCTCGAGTTCGGGTCCTATAGTACAGATACAAATTGCAACTTTCTCAGCGTCCTTAAAAATAAGATGCTTGTTCGTTTCATCATAACCAACGATCGTGAAGATGAATGCAGGATGGAGGAGATGATCTATCTTCTTTTTTTCTTCTGTAATAAGAGTTTTTACCGGTTCTTTTATTTCTGTGGATCTTTTTTTATATCCTATAAGTCTTAGGATCTTTTTCTCATCGAATTCGACCGTGAAATTTTCGATTTTTTCTACAGGTCCAAACATGGTCAGCTTTTATTCTCCAGTCAGTTTTTTGGTGATTCTTACGGCAACCATGGCATTTTCTCCGTATCCATTGGCTCCTATATCATCAGCCCATTTTTGATTTACCGGTGCACCTCCCACTAAAACTTTATACCGGCCAGCGAGGTTTTTCTCCTTGAGCATTTCTACGACTTTTTTCTGTCCTAGCATAGTTGTTGTTAAAAGAGCAGAAAGGCAGATGAAGTCAGCATTTTCGGCCTCTGCTTTTTCAACGAATTTTTCAAGTTTCACATCTGCTCCGAGGTCAATTACCTGAAAACCATTGGCTGAAAGCATAGAAGCTACAAGGTTTTTGCCGATATCATGAATATCCCCCTCAACTGTGCCTATAATGACTTTTCCTTTGGATCTTGCCGAAACATGGGCTTTTTCTAGTTCAGGCCGGAGTACTTTCATAGCTCCTTTCATACATTCAGCACTGGTTATAAGCTCTGGCAGAAAATATTCTCCTTTTTCCCACAAGTCCCCAACTTTTTCGATTCCTGGCACATAGCCTTTGTCTATGACATCGTTGAGATCCAGCTTCTGTTTAATGGCCTCATTAGCCAGAGCCTCTGTTTCGTCTTTATTTCCTTCGACTATAGCCGTTCTCATTCTTTTGAGTATCTCTTCTTTATTCATGCTCTCTCCTAATGTGTATAAAAAATTTAAAAGAATCAAATGATAATATTTTTTGAATGATCTTACAAGGAAATATATCCCAGCGCTAGCATTTCTATTTCCGTAATAACCGGTTGCTATGTTCAGGACAAAGGTTTTGGGAAATAGTTGCAGGGAATCCTTTCTAGACTATTGTAAAGCTTACTCAAAATATCCTCAGCAATCATAAGGGCCTGTTTATGTACCTTGATTTCCCCCCATGTCTTCCAACTCAGAATTGTACAGTTTTAAGGCGTATCCTCGAGAGGAGATGCTGCCGGCTGTTGTCAGCAAAAGGGGGGTAATGATGGGAACCAAAAAGGTAGGAACTCCCTCCAGCCGGCGAAAGAGAGTCAAAAGTATTATCTCTATATAGCAATGATAAAGTCAAGTAATTTTTTAAATTTCTTTAATATTTGATTCTTTATCTATAGAATAATTGAGGTTAACGTCAAGGAAGAGCCATGAAAACCAAGCTTATATTTATATTAACCGTCATTATGATATAAAGGAAAATAAAGAAACAGGCGAGGTTTTTTTCAGGAGATTCAAGTAACATTATTATCAGCTTAAGAAGGAGGCAAACATGAGTCCAAAGTCAGTTGTAATAAAGTTCTTTGCACCTGTCGTTGATATCTCAATCAACACTTTGATGAACACCATTGACCAGAGGATGAAGCAGGGAATAACAAATTTCACCCTACTCATTTCTTCACCCGGGGGCTCGGTATTTTATGGTTTAAGCGCATACAATTATTTGAAAGGACTGCCTGCTACAATAACTACACACAACTTTGGCAGTGTGGATTCAATAGGCATTGTCCTCTATTGCGGCGGTTCAAAGAGAATATCAGTACCTCAGGCAAGATTTTTGCTTCACGGAGTTAGCTCTAAATTTGAGCAGAGAATGAGCTTAGAAGAGAAACAGTTGGAAGAAAGGTTGAAAGGACTAAGAATTGATATGGAAAATATAGCCAAGGTGATCGCAGAAAATACAGGAAAAAGTGTGAAAGATGTGACAGATGCCATGCTTGAAAGGATAACTTTGAATCCGGAAGAAGCAAAGACCTGGGGTCTTGTCCATGAAATAAAGTCAGAGCTGTTTGAAGCCGGGAGCGAAATAATCTCCATACAATTTCAACAACAGCAGAAATCGTAGAGCAAGGAGGTCTAATATGCATTCCAAACCATCTGTTACTAAAACTTTATTGCTCTCCCTGCTGGTTGTTTTCGCTGTATTCTTGCTTCAGATTCATCTATCAGCAGAGACAGAAAGTAGGTCTTCTTCGCCAGCCAATGAACAGGCAGTCGACGAAGAATACACGCGCTTGATCAAAGAAGCCACGACCAAGCCTGAATTTCTTAGCCCTCTCACCAGCTATCTTCCCCAAGTTGAAGGCGTACCAACTCCCAAGGATATTCTGGGTTATATCTCCGGCGCGCCCGGGAAACTGACCTACTACGAGGACATCCTCAAGTATATGAATGCCCTCGCAGATGCATCGCCCAATGTTCAGGTTTTCTCCATAGGCAAGACCTCTGAAGGGAGGGAGATGATTATTGTGAATGGCGTTGATCCTGAGCATCGGGGTTCTTTAGCCTTTGTCCAAACTCAAGAATTCAAACATCTAGGCACTCCAGATTCCTGTGAAGACATCACTGGTGGCATGGGTCTGGAAGGAGTGAGCAATCTTCAGAAGTTCGTCATGGATGGAGGTCTATTAATTGCTCTTCACAATCCTGTTAGATTAGCGATAGATTATGGTCTGGTAAGAGGAATTGATGTTTTCCAAACAAGTTCCAAATTCTATAATCCCGGCTCTCTGCTTCAAGGTGAGGTTGTCAATGAAAAGTATCCCGTTTCCTACGGTTTTGACAAGGAGATGCCCATCTATCGCAGCCAATCAGGCCCTCTTCTTAAAATTGAAGAAGAAAAGGAAAAGCATGTAGTTCTTCGCTATGCCAAAGAAGGAGAGGTCTGCCTTAGCGGAATAGTGAAAAGTCAGGATGAGATAAAAGGGAAGGCTGCGGTAGTAGACGTTCCGGTTGGAAAAGGACATATAGTCTTATTCACATTTAATCCTTTCTGGCGCGACTTAAGCCATGGAAACTATATGTTCGTCTTCAATGCCATCCTCAATTACAATGACCTCGATGCAGGCTTGAAGAAGTAGTCTCAAGGACTGTTCTATAGGACTTTGCTTTTGAGGCAGCGAACAGAAAGATAATATATGTATTACAGGATTTTCATCCATTTTCCTTAGGAGGTTAAAGAATGAAAAAAATAGTTTTAATCATTACTTTATCGATAGTCGTCACTATCCCTCTCTTATCTCAAACTATTAAAGAAATTTCCCCTGAAGAGGGGTATCAAATGTTGAAACAGCCTTCCACCTATCTAGTTGATGTGAGATCAATTGCTGAGTACGTTTTTGTGGGTCATCCAGAGATGGCTTCTAATACTCCTTTGCTTTTTTGGAGCGAAATGGAGCAAAAGTTAACTCCGAATAAGAATTTTATTCAAGACATCAGCTCCAAGTTCGAAGAAAAGGATGTTTTGATTTTTATTTGCCGGAGTGGAGGAAGAAGTATGGGGGCAGCTAACCTGGCATATAAAGCTGGCTTCCTTCATGTCTTCAGTATAAAGGCAGGCTTTGAAGGAGAGAAAGATGAGAAAGGCTATAGAACTGTTGACGGATGGAAAAACAGAAACCTTCCTTACACCTACCAGTTGAAAAAGGAACTTGTCTATCATCCTCAGAAATCTTCGAAAGGAAGTATGAATAAGAAACGGGGATAGGCCCCTTTTTCTTAAGATGCCTGTTTTCCTTGTGAAAGGGTGAAATTATGATGCAAAGATTTATAGAAAAAAACCAAGTTAAAGGCCAACTTTTACTTATTTTGGTCATGGGATTAACAATTTTATTGCTTCAAGCCCATTCAAGTCAGAAAGATGCTTCTGCAAGCAAGGCGCAGATTATAGCTGATGTAAATCGCGATGGTACAGAGTTCATACTAAAGAAGATTCGATATACGTGATCACCCCCAAGATCATGGAAGACATCGTGCGTCTCTATTTTATGGTAGGCTACCAGTTCGCGAATAAATAAAGGTATCGGCAGTTTTTATGAATAATTCAGGTTGGTTAAGCTAGCAAAAAAATAATTACCTAACCTCATCATAGAAGCATTGTACTCCTTAATTTAAGACGTTATTATTGATAATTATTGTAAACCTTTATTGAGGAATTCCCGTCTAATAGAAGGAAAAGATAAAAGAGATGGTTCAAAATGAGCAAGTTCTCATTGATCGTATTTCCAGTGGCGATAGCATAGCTTTTCAAGAATTTGTGGAGAGTTATAAGAAGAAAATATATTACATTGCCTACGATATTACGGGAGATCACAACGATGCCGAGGATGTCTCCCACGAGGTGTTCATTAAAGTGTTCCGCTCCCTCAAGACTTTTCGCCGAAACGCTAAGATAAGTTCATGGCTTTATCAGATTTCGGTCAATGCCAGCATTGACTTGCTCCGTAAGAAATCCTCGAGACCGGAAAAATCAATGGATGACTTAGAAAGAGCAGATATTCAGGAGAGTCTTCCGGGAAGCGGAACCCGTGCTCAAAATCCTGAAAAAAGTGCAGAGGACTTTTTAATTCAGAAACATATTTCCCTGGCGCTCCAGAAAGTTTCTCCAAAGGAACGTTCGGTATTTGTGATGCGCCATAATTCATCAAGCCACCCTGTTAAGCATGTCGTTTCTTATGTAGGGGTTTGAATCATCAACTCCGCGTTATTAAATTTGTCGTTTATTGTGTAGGGGCTTGATTCATCAAGCCCACCTTTTAAATTTTATAAATAACCTGATTTTATAAATAAATTGTGGGGATCTGATTTATCAATCCCACTCCATTAATTATGTCATTTCTTATGTAGGGGCTTGATTCATCAAGCCCACCTTATTAAATATATCATTTATTGAAGTAAAAGAAGGGACAGGAGAATAATTTACTGGCGATCTTACTTTGTTTTTAAGAGATAATATTGATTTTTTTTGCTAGTATTTATATACTCGTTTCTTGATTCTCTAATATGTTCATTATGCTCACGAAAGAATCATTGGTACGAAAAGAAACTTACCTTTTTTTACACATCATATCTTCAGTTGCAAACTCCCTAGGGAAACACGGGAGATAGCAAGGGGGAAAAATGAGCAAACTAAGAACTCATATATTGGTTGGGTCCCTTTTTCTTCTTTTAATTGTTGGGTCCCTGGGATTGAGTCAGCAAAGAGGCCAGCGTCCCTCCTGGAATGAACGTTCCCCGACTGTTGGAAAGAAAGTTCCTGAGGTTATTGTATACGATAAGAACCTTAATAAGATCCCCCTCAGCAATCTCTATAAAGACACCCTCCTGATTATCCAGTGGGGAGGCTGTACGTGACCGCCCTGGCGCAGAATAGTCTCCCGTGAGGAGGCTCTAAACCAATCTTACAGCAGCCAAGGTGTTTCCTTTTACTACGTCTTAAGTCGTGAGCCCCACCCAGGCTTTTACGGCTTTGAACAACCTGATAGCCTTAAAGAGCGCCAGGAATACACCCGCCTGGCAAGGGCCGAACTTCAGTTTGACATCCCCTGGATCATTGATGAGATGGATAATACCATGCAGAAGACCTTCGGGGGTATGCCGAACATGGAATTTGTTATTGACTCAGACGGCACACTACTTGCCAGCTGGGAGTGGGCTAATCCCAAACAGTTAAAGGAATTTCTTGAAAAGAAAGTTGGCCCCTCAGGAATATCTGACGAAGAATGGAAGGAAATCTCAAAGAAAGAGCCCATGCTGGTCTCATTGAAAGACAATGACGAAGTGCCAGGTACTGAAGTGCCCCGTCCGGCATTGAGCCCTCTCGAGGTCAATCTCATTGCTGAACCAGGCGATGAGAAACCTCCGTTTACTCTAAAAGCTGGGACACTCCCTCCAGAAGTCACTCCTGGCGGCTTGAGCCGCATCTACCTGACCGTTACGCCTGATGAGGAAAGTGGCCTTAATTTTGATAAAAAAGTAGGTTCTGTCATTCATCTGGCTGAGGCAAAGGGAATTGAGCTCCAGAAAGATAAAATATTAGCTGGTGTGCGTAGGAGTGGAGTGGACATCTATCCCCATACGGTGGCAGTCATGTGGTCGCGGGACGAAGGTGCTAAGGATATGGAATTTGTAGCCACTGTTGTGGCGCTGATGGCCAAGGAAGAAGAGCCATCGCAGGAGTTAAAAGCTTCTTTTAGAGTCTCAGGTCCTGTGCCTGAGATCAAAAGGAGTATGGATGAGATTCTCTCCGGTCAGTTACCTGCCAAGGAAAAGCTCATGGAACTTAAATGCAGCCCGACCGGAAAAGAGAAGAGTCCGATCAGTATTGACGCAGCGATTTTTCATGACCAGGCTAATCCTGGACAAGGGATGATTTATTTGTTTCTAAAAGTGGATGCTCCTGGAGGCTTTGAATGGAATAATCTTGCCTCACCTCCAGAGGTGAAATTAAAGCCTATCTCTGGAATAGAACTTGAGAAGAATATCATCCTGGCTGGGAAACGCTCTGGTTCTGAAGATAAAGAGGATCGCATCCTTGCTTTCTGGTGGAAGAAAGAAAAAGGCGCCAAGAAGATCGTATTGGATGTCACACCCACAGTGTGGGTTTGCAGCCATAAAGAAGGATGGTGCCGACGCTTCGAAGTGTCCTATCGAATAACTGGTGATATTTAGAAGAGAAACTAAAGTCGTTTAATTCTGTTCTGAAGAGGAATCGACATCGTTTAAATCATTTCTTGTCTAGTTTCTTAAATCTGTCACCACAGAACCTATTCTTGCCAAATTTCTTATAGCTGTCACTGTTAAATCAATTTTGGAGAATAAATGGGGCCAGGCTCCATTTTCTGCTGTTATATCCTCAAGTTGAGAATGTCCTTTTTCTTACAAAATGGAGCCTGGCCCCATTTATTCTGGGCCAGCTTGACCCAAGCAAAGCGAAGGAATCTTCTGCGCTCCTCGCGCAATGACATTATACTTGTAATGACAATATAAAGGTGTTGCCGAATTCGAAAGAAAAAAAGGAATGGAAATAATTTCGGGAAAAACCTTATAATAATAAGTTCCTCTACGATTAGACATAATACTAAAGATGAATATCGGATGAATAAAAAAAAGAGCGTGAAAGAAAGCCCCCTCCGTCAGATTCCTTCAGTCGATAAGCTGATAAGCGCTGAAGGAGCAGAAGTGCTCATCGGAGATTACGGCAGAAGTGCAGTAGTTGAAGCTGCCCGAAAAGTTTTAAAAGAGCTCAGACTTAAGCTGAAAAAGAAAAAAGGAAGCCCAGCTCAAAAAAGAGAGCTTACACAAGAGGCCATTTTGAAGAAAATAAAAGAATCCCTTAAGGATAAAATGTCTCCTTCCCTGACCAAAGCAATAAATGCAACAGGGGTTATCCTCCATACAGGGCTGGGAAGAGCTGTCCTTCCCAGAGAAGCTCAGAGTGGTGTAAAGGATGTGATAGAGGGGTACTGTACTTTAGCAACAGACATAGAGACGGGACAGCGCGGCCACCGTGATATCCACCTCAATGACCTCCTGTGTGAGCTGACCGGTGCTGAAGCAGCTAACGTCGTCAATAACAACGCTGCGGCTACGATGCTCATTCTGAACACCCTGGCAAAAGGGAAAGAGGTAATCGTATCCCGTGGCCAGCTCGTTGAGATCGGAGGTTCCTTTCGCCTGCCGGAGGTGATGGAGGCGAGTGGAGCCGTGCTAAAAGAAGTCGGCACAACAAACAAAACGCATCTACGCGATTACACTGCAGCAATTTCTGAAGAGACCGGGGCTATAATGAGAGTCCATCACAGCAATTATCGAATCCTCGGGTTCACAGAAGAGCCTTCGGCGGAAGAGCTGGCAGAGCTTGCCAGAAAACATAAAATTCCTTTTATCGATGATCTGGGAAGCGGTGCTCTGGTCGATTTAAAAGATTTTGGTATTGAAACCGAACCTCTTGTCCAGAGAAGCATAAAAGCAGGAGTGGATGTAACCTGTTTTAGCGGGGATAAGCTCATAGGAGGCCCTCAGGCTGGTATTATCGTCGGCAAGGCATCCATTATCCAGAGAATAAGAAAAAATCCGCTGTCGAGAGCTCTCCGCGTTGGAAAGTTAACCATAGCCGCAATGGAAGCGACTCTGCGGCTTTTTCTAAGTAGAGAAAAACTGGATGACTCCCATCCTGTTTACAGAATGTTATCATTGAGTCTAAAAGAGGTCGAGAAAAGAGCCCAAAAAGTCGCCAAAGAGCTTCAAGCTCAAATCTCAGATAAAGTAGAGATCACAATTATCGACGGAGGCTCCCAGGTTGGAAGCGGTTCTGTGCCTGTGGAAACAATTCCGACAAAGCTTTTAAGAATAAAGTCAGCTTCTGTCTCTGCGGAGAATCTAGCCAGAAAACTGCGGCATTACAAGCCACCTATCTTCACCAGAATTCAAAAAGATGCAGTTTTATTTGATTTCAGGACGATACAGGAAGATGAAGACGCTTTAGTCTTAGAAGCACTCCTCGGGCTCTTGAAGAAGGGGAGGGGATAGCCGTGATTGATCTTGAGAAGAGAAAGCGCATTATGGGTCGGTCAATCGAATTAGGCTACTGTATCTGTAATCCGAAACAGCCATGCCCCTGCGAAATGCTGAAAGAAAAAAATGTGTGCCTGTGTGCAGGTGAGCGCTTGGAAGATATGCCTGAAGAAGTAGCGCTGACTAAATTAGTCGAGAATGCAGGCTGTGCCTCCAAGATAAGCCAGAATGACCTGAAGAAAGTTCTCTCTGGTTTGCCAAAAATTACAGACCCGAGAGTCCTTGTCAATGCGGATACCTGTGATGATGCTGGAGTTTTCAAAATAAACGATGAGTTCGCCCTTGTCCAATCAGTGGATGTTTTCACTCCGAATGTCGATGATCCTTATACGTTTGGCCAGATTGCAGCTGCCAATTCACTCAGCGATATCTATGCCATGGGAGGCAAGCCCTTAACAGCTCTCTCTATCATCGGATTTCCGATTGAGACTCTGAGCTACAAGCTCATGAACAGAATGCTCCAGGGCGGGATCGACAAGATGAAAGAAGCAGGTGTTATGGTAATCGGGGGACACAGCATCAAGGATAACGAAATAAAATTCGGTTTTGCTGTCACCGGTGAGATCAATCCCAATAAAATAATCACCAACGATAAAGCTAAACCTGATGATGTTCTTGTTCTAACCAAGCCGATTGGGACAGGTATTGTAGGATTTGCCAGCCAGATTGACAAAGCCCTGCCCTCAACCTTGCAAACTGTCAGCAATTCCATGACAGAACTCAACAGAACGGCTTCAGATGTCATGATAGAGATGGGTGTTACTACTGCTACAGACATCACTGGCTTTGGTCTTGCCGGCCATCTCAGCGAAATAGTAGTCCAGAGTGGGGTGACTGCTGAGATCTATTTTGATCGTATCCCTGTATTTGACGGAGTTTTGGATTTAGTTAAGAAGGGAGTTATCTCCGGGGGAATCGAGAGAAACAGGGAATATGCTTCTCAATACGTAGTAGCGAAAGATGGCATAAATGAGGAAATGCAAGCTGTATTTTATGATCCTCAGACCTCAGGAGGGCTTCTCATCTGCATAGATGGAAAAAGAGGAGAAGAGCTTGTCTCCCGTCTTAAACAGAAGGGAATAGACCGGGCTGTAATCATCGGAAAGATTTTATCGAAATCAAAAGGGAAAATAGTTTTAAAGCACAATTCTAACTAATGGGTAACCGATGGAGTCAGACATTTCAAACTTCCATAACTTGAATTTTTGTTCCTCACCCCTCTAACAAGTTTTATTTGACAATGAAAGATTTTATTTTTATAGTAATTTATAGAGTAAATTAACAAGGAAAGCATCGCAGAGATATGGAGGTTAGCATGAAGAAACGGTTAGCATTAGCTCTTATCCTTCCGTTTATCCTCATTTCCTCTGCCACTGCTCAGAATTGGTTTGAAGGGACCGTGGATGAAGCTGTTGCCCAATCAAAACAAGAAGGCAAAATGGTCCTTTTAGACTTTTTCTCTGGTGGCTGAGGGTCTTGTATACTGTTGGATCAGCAGTTCTACCAAAATGAAAAATACCAGGAGTTCTTGAACTCCAACTTTGTTCTCTTCCGTGCGACAAGGGAAGAGAAAATCGGCGATGAAACTTTTAAAAGGTTTAATGTTTTAGCCACTCCTACCGTTATGGCGATTGGTAGTGACGGCTCAGAAGTAGACTGGCATGTTGGCTATAGCCCTCCTGCAGATAAGTTCCTCGAGAAACTCGAACAAACCGTAAAGGGGATTGACACCTTCAAATCCCTTTCTGAAACGTACGCCAAAAAGCCAAAAAACGTAGAAGTAGTCTTTAAACTCGCCCAAAAATACGATAGAAGATACAACGAGAAAAAGGCCTTGGAGCTGTATCGACAAGTTTTGGCCATTGGCCCTGAAGGGAAAATGGGTACCACAGATTACCGTGAGGAAAAAGTAACCTACACTGAATATGCAGAGTTTTCGATCGGAACAATGAAAGTAAAAAGTAGAAAGAGTGATCCAGAACCTATAAAAGCATTCATAAAAAGACATCCAGAAAGCAAGATGTTGAAGAGTGCCTATGGGAGTTTAAGTTACTATTATCGTGCTCGAGGCTCCAAAGAAAAAACTGCTGCCTTCTATGAAGACTATACATCAAGATGGCCAGAAGACCCAAACGTTCTTAGTTCATACGTTTCCAGAATAATCAGAGACAAAGATAACTTCGATAGGGGCATTGAACTGGCTGAGAAGATTAAAGAGATCATGAAGTATAATCCTGATCCTGCCTATATGAAAAGTCTGGCGGAGCTGTGTATACTAAAAGAGGATAAAGACAAAGCTGAAGAAGTTTATGGCGGAACATTCATGGAGGAGCAGGTTTCCAACTTGTTTGACAATCTCATCGACTATGCAAATTTCTGGGTGGGAAAGGATACGAATGTCGAGAGTGCAGAAGAAATGATAGATTTAGCGCTTAAATTGAAGCCCGACAGTGATTATGGTGTTCGAACAGCAGCATCGATATATATTAAACTTGATAAATTAGAAAAAGCACTGAATGTCTTCGGACCAGAGTTTATAAAAGAATACATGGATCAACCAGGCGCTCTGAGCAGGTATGCGTGGTTCTGGGCGAATAAAGAGGAAAATTTAGAAAGTGCCCTTAAAGCAGCGAAAAAGTCAGTTGAGCTTAATCCATCTGACCGTACATGGGATACTGTGAGCCTTGTGTACACTAAGCTAAAAAAATACAGCGAAGCTTTAAAAGCTGCAGAAAAAGCAGTAGAGATAGCAGACGAAGGTGTTAAAGCCAGGTATAAAAATAGGATAAAGAAGATAAAGAAAGCTATTGAAGAAGAAAAGAAAGAGAAGAAATAGATTATTTAGCTTTTAAATTCTTCCCGAATTCTTTAATCAGAAGTCTCTCTTTGTGACTTAGTCTTCCTTGACATTCACCCTGTCGAAATATATTCTTCCTCATTAGAAAAATGGGAACAGTTCCCCTCTTTATACAGGAGGTTCAAAATGAAAAAAATTGCGTTTGTTATCCTTTCCCTTATCTTTATATTTTCTTTACTGGAACTTAAAGCAGAAGAGGAGGTTGTAGATTTGAAATCGAAGGAAAAAATAAAAGGATTACTTCTTCAAAAATTCGGAGAGACACAAAAATTCAGGATTGAAAAGGGCGTAGATCAGGCTGCTTCACTGTGGAGAAAAAGCGACGGAACTTCAAAAGAGTTTGAACAATTATGTGAACAGTATTTTATCGGAACTGGGGAATTGCTTGATGAGAACTTTAAAAGACTTGAGATAAATTTTGAGATTTTGTACGGACATTTCAACAAGATGAGTCTTGATCTAAATCGCCCCATTGACCTTGATTGGGGCAGGATTCTTCCTTTAGATAGGATATTCAGTCAGTATAGCCCCTCAGCTCATATCACGGAAGATTTCTTCAAGAATAAAATTGCATTCTTTGTCCCGTTGAATTTTCCCCATTATTCACTCTCCGAAAAAGCAGAACTCGGTCCAAAATGGAGCAGAAAGGAATGGGCCCATGCAAGAATGGGGGATTGGTTCACATCGAGAGTCCCAGCCGAAATCTATCAGAAAAGATCCCAGGTTTATTCTGACGCAAGCGCCTACATTTTCGAGTACAACATATACATGGGTAAATTAATTGACAAAAAATTCAAAACTTATTTTCCAGAAGATTTAAAACTCATCGCTCACTGGGGATTAAGAGATGAATTAAAGGCACGATACGTTGATCCAGAAGGTCTTTATAAACAGAAAATAATATATGAAATCATGCTTAGAATAATAGATCAGCAGATCCCGGAAATTGTGATAAATAATTCAGAATATCAGTGGAATCCCTTTACCAATAAAATTTATAAAGACAAAAAAGAACTGACATTTACTCCGGAACCTCTCACACGGTACAAGCATTTTCTAAACAATTTCA
>LAZR01001349.1_pt1 | contig 15600 bp, 11 predicted proteins | sample 329461 | NCBI WGS metagenome assembly LAZR01 (sample SAMN03002196, study PRJNA259156) | marine sediment metagenome | biome: sea floor; feature: Hydrothermal impacted sediments; material: marine sediment; isolation source: Loki non-amplified sample from Loki's castle hydrothermal vent sediment ...
GAGTGATTTACGGGTTACGGAATTTGAAGGAAAGAGGGCGGGAGCGCCCTTTTTCCATTTTAATTTGCGATTCTATAATCCTTCCATTGCACCTCCTTTCTTTTTTCCGATTGGCCTTCGATAAGTTCCCGTTCCGAATACCAGTTTCCGGTCGTCGGTTTTAGGATCTCGATGGTCCTGTCCAGATAGTTCTTATAATACGACCAGACCAAAAGTTTGATGGCATTGGTCTCCAAGGGCAGGCGGACCTGTATCCGTCCTTTGTCCTTGGTGACCGAAATGCTGTACCGGTTCAATCTGTTCTGGTCGATGATCTTGTTATATGCCAAAAAGCTTTTGGTCAGTTCTTTGTTGAAGCGTCTGGTGTGGTCATAAAAACGTGAGAACGCTTTCTCCTCACCCATGGGGAAATTCAACAGCATATCCCGATCGGTCAGGTTCAACTTGAAATCCGAACCGTTTATAAAGGATATAAAATGTAGGTCCCGTAGATACCCTTCCAATTTTCTTTTCCCGGTAAAGCTTAGAAAGAGTTTGTCCACTTTTACAAGGCGTTTTATTTGAAAGAGTATCTCGGCCGTTCGGGAATTGATTTCGCCCAAGGCCATATAGACCACATTTTTCAATCCGAACTTTCTATGGAAGGCCAAGGCCTCTTTCGGGTCCTTGAAGAGAAAGAGGCCTTCGATTTTTTTAGGGATGTTGGAGTACCAGAGGGAGTGCTTTATAGCCGATTCTCTATAGGGAAGTACCCCCTTGTCCGTATCTACAAAATAGCCACATACCTCGTTTTGCATGTTGAACAGGGGAAAGAGCACTTCCCCTGCTTCGTTTTGAAAGATCCTTCCCGAAAAGGCGTCCAAATCCTCCAAGTCGGTAAATAGCGGATCGGCGGCCTGTTGGACGGTAAGACCATAAGAGCTAAAATGGTTGAAGTCTTTCGGTACGATTTCCATCGGACCTTTCGATTGGTCATCCAACATCAGACCTTTTGTTTCAAGTATCTCCGTATATAGCGAATCTACCTTGTCCCAGATCATCTCCTTATTGCCCCCTTCGGTCTTGGATACATTTTCTGTGATCAGGTCCGAGGCGGCCATTTTCTCCTGGGGCCGCTGTACCTTATAGTATAGAAAACCGTTTTCGGTTCGGATGACGACATAATATAATCCGCCCTTCTCGAAGATATGGTGGGTCCTTTCTTTCGAAATGGACGTGTACCCCAAATGCGCGAAGAGTTTCGGGAGGTCTATGAGATGGTCTTCTGTCAGCCAATTTCGAATCATATTCCAAAAATATTTTAATATTTGCTTTTAAATTATATATTTGCTTATAAATACAAATATATGAATTATTTCGGAATCACAACATTTTGGCGAAAAAAAAATCTAACGGCCGACCGGAAGCGGCCGACCGGTCTTGGAAAAAAGAATCTGGCCTATCTGCTTTTTCTGATCCTGATATCCCTGTTCTATGCTTTGCGGTACGGTACCTCCGTTTCGGGGGAGCCGTTGCTCGATACTAAAGTGGCGATGGAAGGGTACGGAGAAAGTTTGCGCATGAACATGGGCTCGGTCCTCCCCGACACCATCGTGATAAATAAGGAACGCGAACAGCTGTTGACGGCCATCGAGGAACGGATAGTGACCTATCTCTACCGAATCCCCGATTATTCCTATATCAATTCCCTGAAAACCTATCTACGGTTCCGGCCGAAGCTTTTGGAACAGTTTCCCTCCGCGGTGCCCTTGGAGAAAGGCGATTATTTTGTTTCAAGTTCCTACGGCATCCGCTCGCATCCTATTTCCGGAAAATCAAAAAAGCATTTCGGTATCGATATGGCGGCGCCCTTGGGCAAACCCGTTTACGCATCGGCCTCGGGCACAGTCTTGGATATCGTCCATTCCAAAAACGGCTACGGCATGCATATCATTATAAAGCACCGCTTCGGCTTCCGGACGTTGTACGGACATCTGAGCAAAATACTGGTAAGCAAAGGCCAAAGCGTGGAACAGCACGAACTTATAGGTACCGTGGGCAGTACGGGAAGTTCCACGGGATATCATTTGCATTACGAGATCTTAAAGAACGAGATCCAAGTAGATCCAATGCTTTCATTGAACCTGAAGAAGACCATTTATACGCATTTAATCGAACCAAAACCGGAAAACGATGGAAGGAAATAAAAGAAAAGTATGGCAAAAAGGGGTGCGCTCGATAAGACGGCTGTACCATTCCTTGAACAATTATCGGATAAAGGCAAATAATCCCGATTTCAGGGAATTCAGCTTTTTGGAATATGCGGAGGTGCGGCCCGAGGAAGTGGGCGACCTTGAACGGCTCCGATATATCAAAAAATTGGATTTGGCCCAAAAGGGATACATCAACACGGACCTCAAAAAGCTTTTGTCCCATTTCGGGGAAAAGGAACGTTTGATGCGGAAAGACCATACTATTATCCCCATCGCCAATTTGAAAGTTTTTGAAAACCAAACCCCTCTGTGCCTGATACAATTGGGGTACGAAGCGGTCGGCAAAACCTTTTTTATGGCCGGTCGCAACCATGAAAATATACCTTTATGGAAATCCTTTAACAGTTTAAGATTACGTGAATACCTATCGGCCGTGCATCCGGTCATGGAAAATGCCCTTCAATTAAAGCACACCTTTTTTGAAATGGACGTATCGCAATGCTCCAAGGAAGATAAAGACGCGATATGTAAATTCTATAATGAGACCGTCGTATTTTCCTTTCGGACCAATCCATATTTCAAGGCCTCTGTTTTAACCCCAAAAGAGGAGATACTATTAGATGCCAAAAAGTTTGTCGGTGAAACCTTCCGCTTGTCAATATCAAAAAATGAAAGTTCCTTGATGACGTTGACGGAAGCTACGGAGCGCTACTTTGTCTTCCAATCGTTTCTAAAATCCGCGCCCGAACCGGAATCCATTTATTTCGACCGACCGGAGTTTAAAGAGCGTTTTCTTGATAGTGGTATTACCCTTATAGCCCATTTGAAACATAACCTCCGGTTGGGTGTACGCAACGGCATACTACAGATAGGCAAACTAGATGGTTCGGAAAGTAAAGATATGCTTAGATGGGAAAGCTTCGAGAACCGTATAGCTTCCAGTATGTTTTCGGCCAAGGAAAAATATTACCTGTCGAACGAGGTCATTACCAAAAAGAACTTTTTGGTCGAAAAAGATGCCGTTCTACTAAAATCCGGTATCAAAACGGCACAATTGAAAAAGCATTATGGTACGGGACAATGGCATTTTGCCGAGAGCAATAACCCTTCGCAGGAGCTCCGATTTAAGCCTATCGATAAAAAAGCCTTGAAAAATATCCAGGACCATTATGGCCATTGCAAGAATTTCAATAAGGCCATTGCAAGAATCAAGAAGTATACAAACCAACAGACCATTCAACTTTAGACCTATGCTATTCATAATCAGTATCACAGACCCTAAGGGCACCGCCTTATTATCGGACCTATTTCATATGGATAGTAAAATGGAATTATATCAAAAGCTGCCATTTTTAAATTCGGGCGTAAAGAAAGGAAGTATGAAAAATGCCTTTACAATTCAAATTTCGGATTCGGAACGGACTGTCCTAAAAGCGTTTTTCTCGAACATAGAGGAAACACAACTGAACAAAACACGGATTTATGAACGAATCGGCCAAAAACAGGATGAGTATATAGCACAGAACCGAGGGTAAAACCTCTCCCATCAAATTCCATAACCCACTCACTCATGACATACTCAAAAAAGAAGTATCTGGACTATATGCTCCGGACCATCGACGCACTTGTGGCCTCAGGCTCCGGCCCCCATGTTTTTATAAACAACCCGGGGTTTGGAAATATTTTCGATATCCTAAAAAACAAGGGGTACCGCAAGGAACTTGTCGAAAAACTCGATGAATATGGAGGTATGTCGTATACCCATACCATTATGACAAGCCTGCAACAAAGTTCCTTGAACTCGTTCTACACCCCTGAGCCTATTATTTGGGCCATATCTAATTACCTAAAGGCCCAGGATTGCTTTCAGCCCAAATCGATTCTTGAGCCGAGTGCGGGCAACGGGCTGTTCATCCGTAGTCTTGCGAAGATCTATCCGTCCTCAAAATTCACCGCCTTTGAAAAAGAGGTGCTCACGGTCCGTATCCTGGAACATAATTTTAAATACAATAAGAACGTTCAGGTTTATGGGGTTCCCTTTGAGAATATCGCCCGGACCGATGCGGCCAAAAAATATGACCTGGCCATAAGCAATATACCTTTCGGGGCGAACAAAGTATTCGACCCCGAACTACACGGACATCCCCTACAATCCCAAATAACCAAGAACATCCATTCCTATTTTATCCATAAAGGCTTGGCATCTCTGGAACCGTCCGGCGTCTCCATTCTGGTCTGCACCAAGAATTTCATGGACAAACAGCGGTATGTACCCATTCGGGAGGAGCTGATGCTTACCAATAACTTTTTGGGAGGCCTTCGATTACCGGATTCCGCTTTTGCGCAGGAAAACACGGCCATAGTTACCGACATCCTTCTTTTTCAGAATAATCAACGGATTGAGACCACTGTCGAACAAAAGGAAATCAACTCCCTGTTCGCCAGAACTACCGAACAGATATTAGGGGCCAATCCGGTACAGATGAACGAATATTACCTATCCCGTCCCGACCATATATTGGGTACTCTTACCGAAGGCGGACTTTATAACAATCGCGACTATACCGTAAAATCGGACTACACCCTTGATAGATTGGCCAGCGAAATACATAAGGAATTATTGAATTTCGAGATTCGGCCACAACTTGAAATTGCAAAAAGTAAATCGATAGTCAAAGCATCCTTTGAAGCAATTCCCAAGCCCGATACCGATATATTACTATCCGAAACGAAAAGTTCGGGGGGCCTGAAACCGGGTAACTTGACCATTGAGCGGCAAAAGCTCTATAAAGTCGATCAAGATAATGAACTTCAACTATTAAAGGTAAAGCCTCGGGAGTTCGATAGGCTTTCAAAAATTATAGCACTTAGGGATACGTATCTCAGAATGTTGGATAGTCCCGACGAACTGAAAGAAAAAGTCAGAGATGAACTCGATTACCAATATGATGCGTTTGTTTTTCAGTATGGACAGCTGAACGACAAGGCGAACTATCCCTTCGTCACTTTGGATATTCAAGGTCCGATGGTTTTGGGATTGGAAACCCCTAAGGATGGATTATTTGTAAAGTCCGATATTTTCAATGTTTCCATTGAGCTGGATAGTCCAGATATTAAGTTGGAAGAATCGATAAAGATCCTGAGCCTAGACGATGCGATTTACTATTCCCTGAACAGATTCAATCGTATCGATGTCGATTCCCTTGTTTCAAATACGGGAGTAGCCAAAGATGAGATAATCAAACAGGCATTAGATGCGCAGCTCCTATTTTTAAACCCTGTGAAAGTAGGTTGGGAACTGGCCCCCAAGTTCCTGTTCTTATCCGGTACCATTTATGAAAAGCTGAACGCCTATCGCAAAAATGATTTCGGCGATTATCGTTCCTATGTCGACAAATCCTATATCGACCGGAGCATTATGGCCTTGGAAAAGGTCAAACCTCCCATGACCCCGTTCGAGGACCTGGACATCAAACTTCATGAACCATGGTTCCCTATCGAATATACGCAAGCTTTCATTTTCGATACCTACAACTCCTTGGCCCATATCGCCTACAACGATAGTACCTCGAAATATATGGTCAAGATCGAGAAGGCCGACGCCGAGTACATCAAAAAATTTACGGTACAGGCCGAACATCGCTATTATGGTTTTAGGCAAATTCTGGAAGGCGCGTTGAATTCCACCATACCCTATATAACCAAAGGCTCGAAACAATATAAGCGTACGGACAAGGCCAAAATGCAGGAAATACGCATCAAATTCGACCAGATGTACAGGGAGTTCAATACGTATATCATTGGTAAACCTGTCCTTAAAGAGCAGTTGGAGCGTATTTTTTATAATACCTATGATGCGCAGGTGCATCCCAAATACGATGGCGATTATCTCCATTTTGAGGGCCTGAGGCATTTTACCCCCTATAAAAGCCAACTGGATACTGTGGCCGGTATTATCGTCAACCAAGGCTTGTTGGTCAACAAGGAGGTCGGCTTTGGTAAGACCCTTGACATCGCCTTGACCGTTCAAAAACTGAAGGAGCTCGGACTGTCCAAAAAGACCTTGGTAATCGGTCTACGTTCCACCATAATCCAGCTGGAAAGGGAACTTTTGAACGCGTTCCCGACAATGAAACTCTTGGTCGCAAGTGACAAGGTCGTGTATGGGGTAGCAAAACGGAAAACGTTCTTTAGAAAGATCAGGGACGACCGACATGACGTAGTACTGATGAGCCATGACACGTTCAAATTTATACCACAATCCCCCGAAATCATCCATGAGATTATAACCGAGGAGCTGACCAATCTTGAACGTGACCTAAGTGTTATTTCGGAGGATAAGTATGACATCGGAAAAAGGGCCTTAAAAGCTTTGGAACAGCGCAAGGCAAATCTTACCGCCGACCTGAAACAGGTCTATTTTCAGATTGGGAGCAAACAGAGCGATGCCCTGAATTTCGAACGTATGGGCTTTGAGCATATTATGGTCGATGAATCCCATAAGTTCAAGAACCTGATGTATACCACCCGACATAATCGGGTCGCGGGCCTGAACACCAACAAAGGCTCGGAACGGAGTAAGAATCTTTTGGTGGCCATACGCACTTTGCAGAAGGGAAAACAGCGGGATTTTCAGACCACATTCCTGTCCGGCACGCCGATATCCAATTCCATTACGGAAGTCTATGTGCTTTTCAAGTATCTGATCCCGCATCGGATGAAGCAGATGAACATTACCTCTTTCGATCAATGGGCACAGGTATTTGCAAATAAATCATACGAATTCGAACCTACGGTATCGGGGGACTATAAAGTTCGGGAGCGTTTCCGGTCGTTCAAAAAAATGAAACTGTTGTCATCTTTGTACAACGAGATTTCCATTATTGTCAACGGCACTACGCATCAGATCGATCGGCCCAAAATGCAATTGGATGTGCATACCCTCAAACCCACTCAGGGACAATTGGAATATTTTGAGCGAATAAAGGAGTTTCTGAAAACAGGTGATAGTAGCCTGTTATATGGCAATAAAGACTATAACGAAGACCAAAAAAGCGCTTTGTCATTGATTGCGCTGCATCATATGCGCAATGCATCTATCGATCCGAGGATGCTGAATCAAGATCTCGATGATTCCGGCGAGGCCAAGTTGCGAATAATCGCTTCGGAAGTCTATAAAACCTATAAGGAAACCAATTTCTTTAAGGGAACACAGGCTATATTTTCGGATTTGGGCGTCCCGAAGGATACATTCAATATTTACGATGAACTGAAGCGTATCCTAACGGAAGAGTTCGATATACCAAAGGAGGAAGTCGTATTTATCCATGATTTCAAGACCGATACCAAACGATTGGAATGTTTTAAAAAAATAAACGAAGGTTCGTATCGAATTATCATCGGTTCGACCGAAAAGTTGGGTACTGGTACAAACATTCAAAAGCGGTTAGTACGCATACACCACGTGGACATTCCCTATAGGCCGACTGATATAGACCAGCGCAATGGTAGGGGAGTGCGCAAGGGCAATATCGGTGCCAAGGAAAATTATGGAAATAAAGTGGTGGTATCCTTCTACATTGTGGAGAACTGCACGGATGCGTTAATGCTCAATAACGTCAACATCAAAAAGAATTTTATCGAACAATTGACCAACGGTACCATCCAGTTCAACCGGCTTGATACAGGAGCCGTCAACGATGAAGGCTCCATCGATTATAAGACCTTGTTGGCGGTCGCTAAAAATGACCCGCTATATCTGGAAAAGGAAGAACTGGCCAAAGAATTGGACGAATTGGAACTTGAAAAATCCATCTTCAAGAAGAACCGATTGGAGGCCAAGAACAATATCTCGTTTTATGAGACGGAACAGGCCCGGACGGAGAAGAGTATTGCCAAACTTGAAAAAGATTTGCCCCTATGGAAAAAGTTGTCCGAGAAAGAGTACTATTATGCTGCATTAAGAACGGTTCTCGAAACTCCCGATGCTATGGATGTTTTGATATTGGGCGATATTCTGAACAACAAATTGCAATCTAAAAAGGAAGTAGTAGGAGTGCATACCATAATTTCATTGGACAGCGCCCAGTTGGTTGTCGAAGTGGAGGATAAACTACAACATCAGCTATTGGTATTAACACCGAACGCGTCATATGGCTATGGTTCCAAAAGAATCGTTACGAATTGGCACAGTTTGGCGGACTATATATACAATGCGCTATCCAAAATACCCAAATCCCTTTCTACACAAAAAGATTTGGCCTTTGATTACAAAAAATCGGTAAATGCTAACAAAAAGATTTTGGAACTTGATTTCGATAAAACTGAAAAACTTGAACTGATTCAAAAACGTTTAGTGGAAATTAATGTTGATTTGGATGAAAAGTACGATGCGGAACCTAAAGAAGAGGTAGAAGCACCCCTTTCAAAAACGATAAAACTTCAAAGGACCCAGAGAAATCATAATATTTCATTGTGATTTTTTTGGCGTTGTACGGTTTATCTCCCCGCCGGCGATGCAGGTCCGCTATACCGACATTTTTTTATTCTTAAGCTTAAAGAACTAAGTTATCCCTTTTTTAGCCAGCAAAGCTTAATGGCCAACTGTTCTCGATTATCGTGCAATCCCTCATGCTCTTGCCCTATCGGGCGCTTTTTTTGTGGATAGGGAGAAGAAAAAAAAGATTTTTGCATGTCTTATTTTAGATAACATGGATGTTTACTATTGTCTTCAGGGGGCGCTATAAAAATTTCAATGAAATTAAAATTCCCTCCGTTGAATTTATTTCAAACTTGGAATAAATCCATATATTTGTAAATAACCCAATTTACCAAATGATTACTCGTATTTGTGTGAATTTATGGATAGAACTATGGCACATACAGACTTGCATTATTACTATATCGAGTGCGAATGGTTGTCCAATTCATCCTTGAAAGGCCCTCCTATAATAATATCTGGCGGAGCCAATAGGGGAACCGTCGCTTCCTCATTATGGGAGGCAGTCAGGTAAGGTGTCCGGCCAGCGATGCCTAACGCGTATGCCCTAAAATTAAGGCCAAACGAGTCCTGTTAAAGGGGGGCAATGGTGCATACAGCAACAAGTCCAAAGAACTGACCTAAATCATCCGGGACCGTGCTACAGTATTGGAGAAAGCCTCTATCCATTCCTTCTTTTTTGACATCACGGGAATGGACCGATTTTTCGGTTGTTATGATTGGACAAAGGAGCTATCTAACCATATGCTGCATGAATCGTGCCTTGACCCTTTATGGGCGCCCTAGGTCAATAAGACTTTATCCTAAATAGGATGGGTCGGTACATTACCAATGGTACCGCGAAATATATGGCCCGGTCATGTAAGGCCAATTATGAATCCGCTCCCCATTCAAAGATTGCACAACATCGGGGATACCACTTTTCAGCTGCTGTCTAGAATCGGGATTTGACAAATTGTCAAGATTTCCGAGATGCCCACGTTGGTTCTACTTAAAATGATGGGAAAGTGCGGGGAAATCATTTGGGAAAGGGCCAATTGTATAGACCTAGAACCTGTCGAACCATATTCGGAGAAGATGGAGATATATTGAATATGATTTTCCAAGGGACTGCATTGACCTAGGGACAATCGGTGGCCAGTTTATGGAAATGTTGGAGCAGTTGGCCTTTCGCCTCCGGTAGGACAATCTTGTCACGGCCAGGGTTATCGTAAAGGTAAAATAGAATAGTTTGGATGCGGAGAGCAAGCAGTCCAGGTTGAAATATACTTCCTTGAATTATACCCTTAAGCTGGACATACAGCAGCTGTTTTCTAAACTGTACCATAGAAGGATGTGACTGGTCAAAGTTGGTATCCGTTTTTCTGATATCATTTCAGGTTTGAATCAAATCGATCTTTTTGAAGATGCCGGGGAAATTCTTTTCCTTTATAATGCTATGGACACCCATACGTATTAAGTACGGTAACTATGCCGTTGGAACGTCATCGGCCATCACAAACAAAATTACCCGGAGAAAAAGTTCTTGAACTGCCAATCCTATGACAGTCTGGGTTATGGTACCGTCCCGCTGGATGAGCTAGTGGAATTGGTAGCCGAGCTCGGGGTCAAGATTCTTGGCCTTACCTATATCAATACAGTTATGGGCATATATGACTGCGAAACAAGGAATATCAAACCTATAGTAGGTATCGATTTCAGCAACAGTAACCAGATTCTGAATACCGGTCTGGCCAGAAATACCAAGGGCATTGGCGAGATATGCGAGTTCTTGACGGAACATAACCTGTCAGACAAAACTTTAACCATCATCGCCCCCAGGTTCAAGAACACCTTTATCGTCTAACCGATATCCAAAGTACCTGTCCGTTTTGAAAAGAACGAATTTCTGGGGGTCACCACCATTGAGACCACCAAATTGGTGAGACCCATTGACCAAAGGTTGCTGAAACGTGCCATTGCGTTCCGGACCGTTTTTATCTGCAAGGAAATTGAATTCGAACTGCATAAGAACCTCAGGTGTATCGACCATAATATCCCCATTAATGGAGGATGCGCATTGCCAACCTTTGAAAATGATTTATGATCTAGAAAATCTCGACGAATAATTCTCGAGATATTCCGGTATTCTCAGGAATGCGGAAAGGCTGGCGTATTGGTGCAGCTTCAGTTTCGATTTTCCGGTCCCACGCAACAAAAAGGTCTATAGGGCAAGTAAACAGGGCGATATGCTGCTGCTCCACGAATTGGCCGAGAACGGACTTCTTTATGGTGATAGAAACACGGCTGCCGAGCAACGTATGGAAAGGGAACTGATGGTTATCGGCAAGCTCTACTTCACGGTATATTTCCCCATTACATGGGATATAATGTATAATAGCCATTATGAACGTCGGAAGGGGCAGCGGGGTGAACAGCGTTATAAGCTACTCACTCAGCATAACGGATATCTGGGCCATAGGGCTCAACCTCTATTTCGAGCAATTTCTCAACGAGAACCGCAAGAGCTCTCCTGATTTCGACTTAGACAGGTCCTCGAGGGAGAGGTACCTCGTCCTTTGCTAAGAGCCATTGACAATGTGTTCAAAGAATGCCCCTGGAGAAGCGTCAAATATGAAACCATATACCTGAATGCCCCAAAGAGATCGCCAATGAACTTTTTATCAGTCTTAGTACCGTAAAGACCCATATCACCAATATCTACGGTAAACTGAAAGTTTCGGGCCGGCAGGAACTGTTGCGGCGATTTCAAGATTAGTACGGGTACTAGCACTTAAATCCGACCGTTTCCAGCGACCCTAAATTTGTTTATCCATTTACTTGCATCGAAAATGTTTCCGATGCAAAAACCGATCTTACTATTTTTATTTCTTGCCAGTTGTTCTATACGGGCACAGGCCACGATAGACCTTTCCGGAAAAGTGACCGACCAAAAAAATGAAACGGTTCCCCTAGGGGATGTCCTTTTATTCCCGAAAGAAAACGATACGATCTTCAGATATGCCACGCTTATAAACGGACGGTTTTCTTTGGAGAACATCCCCAAGGCAACCTACCGGTTACGGATATCGTGCCTAGGTTTTGAATCCGTGGAACAGGTCCTTGAAGTGGACAAAAGCATGTCCCTGGAAATAAAACTAAAGGAAAAAATTACCGATCTGGGCGAGGTAGAGGTAGTTGCCGCCAAACCGATACTGACCAACACGAACGGAAACCTAAAGATCGATATAACGAATCCCGTTTTCGCATCCATCCCCGACCCGATGGAACTGTTGGCCAAACTGCCCGGCATACAGGTGGGTCCCGATCGGGAATCCTTGACCGTTGTGGGAAAGGGAACGCCCCTGGTCTATATGGGAAACCAACGGATTTCCTTAGAGGAACTCAATGCGTTGTCAGTGGACGATATCGGCAGTATCGAGATCATTAAAAATCCGTCCTCCAAATACGAGGCCGAGGGAAGGGCCGTCCTTTTGATCACCAGAAAAATTAGCGATACGGAAGGGGGAAAGATCGATCTATCGGAGACGTTGTCCTTCAAACGGAACTTCAACAACTATAAGGACCTGAACGGCAGTCTTAAAAAAAAGCGTTTGACCCTGAAAGGAAACTTCGGCTATAACGATTTAGGACAGTGGGAAAGCCATACGTTTTCGTTCGCCGTCCCGGAACGGGATATTTTTTCGGACTATCTGGTACTTGTCGATAAGAACGATCGGGTACAGATCAATACCGGAGCGGGAGTGTACTACCAGATCAATGAAACCGATTATTTTTCGATGGACATCAACGGTAGATTGCAGACGGATAGATTTCCCATAGATACGGATACCTTTTTGGGACAGGGCGGGAAGGAAGATTCTATCGTTACCAGAACGCGGAACGACAACTCAAAGGATTTTGTCAGTGCCAATTTCAATTACAACAAAAGACTACGCCCGGCCATAAATATTTTTACCGGTCTGCAATTTTCCACTTTTGCCCAAAAGTTGGATACGGATATTTCCAATAACTACAACGCCACCGCATTTGTCGGTTCCCAAGACCGACAACAAAAGTACCGCATAGATGTTCTTGCCTATCGTTTTGATCTGGAGGAGACTTTCGGGAAGGGCTTTAAATATGAAGTCGGTGCGAACGTCAGCGGGGCATGGGCCGATGCGTTGACGGAAATCCGATTATTGGAAACCGATACGAACATGAATATCGATTATGGCTATACCGAGAAAACCTATGCGACCTATTTGCAATTGTCGGGCAAGATGGGCAAGAAAGTGAATTTTAGCACAGGATTTCGGTTGGAGAACAATACCGTAAAAGGTGAGGTGCAAACCGAAACTATTCCCTTGGTAAATAGGGAAAATACCGTTTTTTTCCCAAAAGCGATGCTGAATCTTGAAATCGACAGTACCAAAAGCCTGACGCTCAATTATTCCAAGACCATTGAAAGGCCCGATTATTCAAGGGCAAGTTCGATCAGCCAATATATCAATCCATTTTTGGAGGGTTCGGGGAACGTAAACCTGCTTCCGACCTTTACCGAAGAACTTTCGGCCGGCTTCCAGTACAAGAACAGTTCCCTTTCGATCAACTATTCGAAAAGAAAGAACCCCATGTACTTTACCATCGGTTACGGTAAAAATGCAGAAAGGGCCATTTTTTCATTGAAAAATCTGGACAGGGAGTCCGGTTTCGACATTGATCTCAACGTACCGATCACCAAAGGTATTTGGACGGCCACCAATTCCGTGATTCTTTTCAAAAGACGTGTCGAAGATTCCACGGCGGAAATGAACGGTTCAAGACCCTATCTATATTTCTATACCGAGCATCAATTTAAGCTGGGAAAGGATACTACGATTTCGTTCGGGGGATGGGGCCTTACCAAAAGATCCGAAGGTATTTTTAACAGAAACGGTCTCGTGACTTTCAATGCCGCGATTACCAAGACCTTTTTTGGGAAGCTGCAATGTGCACTTAGGTTCAACGACATTACCAAGGCCCAGAATTTCGGGGAAAGCTATTCCATCAACGGCGTCAATGCCCAGGGAATTTATTTCGCGGATGCCAGGGAAATTGCCCTTTCCCTAAAATATTCATTGGGGAAAATCAAGGAACCCAACTATAAAAACAAGGATGTGGACGAAAATTTAGGGAGAATCCGTTAAAAATGACGGACTGGAATTACCGGATAATCACCTTCGGCCGTCGCCAAAATCGGTAGTTTTTCTTTTAGTGGCAAAGTCCAAATAAACGTGGGGTTATTGTCATAACTATTTTTTCATTTCATCCTCGTTGTTTGCCCGATATATTGAAACGTTACTTATATTCATGCTCCGTCCGCCTCTGACTTTTTCGCCGTAGGAAAACCATAAAGTTGGGCTTGCCGATAAGTCTAGGCTTGCTGGTGCTATTTCACCATATGATCCCGGCTGTCCATTTATGATGCCAGGAAGATTAATATAATATTCTCTCGTCGTTATATTAACATAGAAAATAACCTGTATATCTTCTCTATAATTCAAATGTCCTTCCATTTGTCGTCCTCTTACATGTGGTCTAACCTGTTGAAAGGTGTTTGGGTCGGCACTTCCATATTCTTTTGTGTATCCTACACTATCGAAATCAGGCCACAAGACCATATCAAACATCCAGTTTTGATAATTTGTACCGCTCGTAATTCTAATATTAATAGGTTTTGGGCTATAACCTGGCCCGCCGCCACGCATTTTCATTGTCCAATGCACCGTGTACCAACCAGTATCCAAAGTTTCGGGTTTTGAATGAAATCCCAATCGTGATTGTTGATCCCATTGTTCATGAGTAATCAAATACATTAACGTACTATCATTCACTACGGATAAACCGTTTGATGATGAATTTGGATTGTGACTTGGGCCAATCCAAGACAACCTATCCCCTGTTGGTGGAGCTGTATATAAATTTGGGTGATCATATATACTTTGTCCCGAATAATTTCCTCCCAATAATTTTGTTGAGGCGCAACCTGATAACAAACCAATACCAAATAAAAACATGACTACTTTAAATACTGCTGAATTTTTCATTTTAAAAGATTTATCGTTTATTTTTTATATTTGATAAACCCAGAGGTTAACATAATCGCAATGAAGTTTGCTTAAATGACCCCTAAAAGTAAACTCAAGACTGGTTTTGAAAGTTTATTGAATGGTATGCGAAAATGAACTTTAAAATTCGCTTCAGAAAAGTTTAAAATAAGGTGGGATTAATTACTCCCTTGTTAAAAACCCAAAATTTATAGTTTGAAAAAAGCAGAGTACTTTATGCGCTAATAATATGTTATATTGCGTATATTGTATGTAATTAAATTTTACGATTATGGCAACAATCAGAAAATCATTGACAATTACTACCGCTCAAGAAGAATGGATAAAGCTTCAAATTGAAAATGGCGGTTTCGCGAACGATAGCGAATATATGCGACATCTAATTCGTTTGGATGAGGAGCGTAACCGGGAGTTTTTAATCACCAAGGCGGCTATACAAGAAGGCTACGATAGCGGTATGAGCTCTAAAATCAGGTCCGTTGACGACATTCTTGAAGCTGCTAAAATCCGTAAAAAGAACAGAACTAAAAGCAACGGGAATGTCTAGCTATCATTTATCGTCGAAAGCCGATGGCGATATCGACGATATTGTGGATTATACTTTGGAGACTTGGGGCGAATCACAGACGCATATTTATGTTACCGAGTTATACCAATTTTTACAGACCCTTGCGGATAATCCCGACCTTGGTCGCAGTGCTTCAGAATTTGCGCCTCCACTAAAAAGATACAACTACAAGGCACACACAATTTTCTACGAACTGACCGGAAAGGGCATCTTCGTTGTTCGTATTTTAAGCCAGATACGTGATTTCAAGCG